>Ga0102851_10001386_pt1 | contig 13785 bp, 16 predicted proteins | sample Mud3Dept3metaG_FD_79558 | JGI IMG/M metagenome (GOLD analysis project Ga0102851, IMG submission 79558) | Freshwater wetland microbial communities from Ohio, USA, analyzing the effect of biotic and abiotic controls - Mud 3 Core 4 Depth 3... | ecosystem: Environmental > Aquatic > Freshwater >... | reverse complement strand
TTTTGCGAAAGAAACTATAGCATGGACCACCCTGATTGACAAGCGAAAAGATGCCGGTTTGAAACAGCCAGATGTTGTTTGCAGGTGATGTGGCGAGGGTAGGGGGAAGATGCGCGGCAGCCTGGATCTCGAAGGAGACGGGCTCATCGCCTCGGGCTCCTTATCAAGCGCCCTTGTCGAGCTCGATGTTCCAGTAGAGATAATCGCGCCAACTCATGGGTGCGTTCCTGATGCCAAACCGAAGGGTTACGACGGGCATCCATTTCGGCTTGACAGGATGCCGGATCATGCGCATTCTGGCTTCCTGGGGTGTCCTGCCCCCCTTCCGATTGTTGCAGGTCAGACAGGCGGTCACGATGTTCTCCCACGTTGCCTGTCCTCCCTGCACCTGCGGGATAACGTGGTCAAATGTCAGGTCTTCAGCAGGATACCTGCTGCCGCAATACTGGCAGGTGTATTTGTCCCGCTGGTAGATGTTGGCCCGGGAGAAGCGGACCTCACGGCTTGCGCGCTTGATCTTGACCAGTTTGAGGAGGCGGAGAATGGAGGGCAGCCGGAAAGTGATCGTGACTCCCCGCACCTCGCGGTCGTAGAAGTCAATGACTTCCACCTTCCCCTGCGTAAGAAGGGTGATGGCCCGCTGCCAGGAAATGATCTTGAGCGGTTCGAACGTTGAGTTCAGCAGTAGCGTCCGTTCCATGACAACTCTTCCCTCCGTGAACGACCGGGGGTATGTAGCTGGCCGGGTTTAAGCCGTGCCGGGAAAACAGACAGCACATTCCTCAATTCAGGCATAAAAATACCGAAATCCGTAGAATTTGTCAATAGGGTTCAATCACGGTATAATAGTCCATGCTCGAGTCCGAGGGCAAAAGGATCGATCTGGCCGCATCAGCGCAGGAGGAAGACCTCACGCTCCTGGTCCATGACCCTTCCCCCAGGGTCATCATGGCGATGCTCGAAAACCGGAACGTCACCGAGGAGCACGTTCTGATCATCGCGAACAGGAAGAACCTCCCGCCGGAGGTCCTCAGCGCGATCTTCAGGGATAAACGGTGGAGCGAGAGCTATCCCGTGCGGCTGACGCTGGCGAAGAACCCGAAAACTCCGCTCTTTACAGCATTGTCCATCGCCCGGTTCCTGCGTCTCTTCGACCTTGTGGAACTTGCCCGGAACCATCTCATCCCGGTCATTTACCGGAGAAAGCTTGAAGCGATCATCATTGAAAAGGTTCCGTCCCTCGCTCTGGGCGTCAAGAAGACCATGGCCCGGATCGCCGGCGGCGAGGTTCTGCTCGCGTTGATCAAGGACGGATACCCGGAGGTAGTGAAGAACTGCCTGGAGAACCCCCATCTCGTGGAGGCGCACCTCTACAAGATCATCAGCCGTAAGACGACAAGCCCCGGGACCATCCGGACCATTGCCGGGGACCGTAACTGGTCCTGCCGCTACCATATCAAGTACGCTCTCATCCGCAACGAGCACACCCCGCTTGCCCGGAGCGTGCTGTTTCTGCCCGATCTCAAACTTCTCGACCTGAAAGAACTCTACCGGGACCCATTGCTGCCGCCGGGCGTAAAGCCTTTCATCCATCGTGAACTGGTGGAGCGCGGCGAGGACCCGGAGCGCCTGGGGCAGGAGGAAGAGGAACGCGTCTATAAGATCGAGGAAAGCGAACTCGCCGACATCGAGCTGGAGATGCGGTCGTACGAGCGCGTGGAATCAGACCCAGGAGTGATGGAGAATGAGGCGGAGGAGCCGCAGGAACCATGAACACCGCCTGTCCGGGCCGATGGCCGAGATTCAAATCCTTACCAGGCAAGTTTGAGCAGCCAGCCCCTCCCTACGGTGATCGCACCCTGGGGACAGAACTCCTAGCAGCAGAAACAGCGTATGCACCGCCGATAGTCTATGGACAATCCATGGGATGCGGAGGAGATCGCCTGCTGCGGGCAATCGCTCTGGCAGACCCCACACCGGATGCAGGCATGGTGATCGATGACCGGCCGCGTGGTAAGCGCGTCCTTGAGCCGCTTTCTGGCCCACTCGGGAATGGTCCATTCCGTGTGCTCCCGTGGTGGAAGCCGGAAATCTGGGACCAATACACCGGCCGGGTCCACGCCGAGGACTTGAAAGCTCTTCAGATTCGATGTTCCTATACCGGCCTTTGACGCTGCCCTGATCACCGGTAGTTCATCAGGGGCAAGGCCGACGACGTGCCCGGACACGACATCCACGGCAACCGGGTCCTGCCCTGCGAGGACAACGCCGATCCTGCGCGGGTCCCCGCTTCCTGGTCCGTTCCCTTCCATCCCCATGACCGCGTCCATGATAGTAAGACGCGGCTTGAGAATTGCCGCAAGTTCCACCAGCATCAGGACGACGGCGTCGTGGTCCACGCCAGTATTGAAGTGCCATTGCACTTTCCTTTTTCCCGGTACGCAGCCAAAGAGGTTCTTCACCGCCCCAGTAAGGACGGTCATGCCGTGGGTCTTGAGCTTGGGAAGATTGTTGACCGCATCTGCTTCGAAGGCCGCACGGGCGATCTCGAACCGCTGGAACCTGCCCCGGCCCTTGACGGAGACCGCTTCGTCGAACTCGGCAAGTGCTGCCTTCTCCTGCTCAATCACCCCAAGGATGCCGGACCTCTCAGCAACCTTGCGAAGATCACCAATGCCGGACTGTCGCCCACAAAAGCCCTCGCCCCTGCATGATGGACAAGCCGTATCACCGCCCGGACGATCTCAGGATGCGTCGTGACCGCATCTGCGGGAGGCCGACTCCTCAGGAGATTGGGCTTTATGAGCACCCGTTCACCGGGCCTAATGAATGACCCGATCCCGCCCAGCAGGTCGACCGAGTGCCTGACCGCAGACTGGGTCTTCTCCGGATCATGATCATCGCACCTGACCAGGGATACCGTTGTTCTCATCGAATATCCTTATCTCTGAGGGTCCCATTGTTTTGCATTACGACCCGCCTTGGACCGCGCGGATCACGTCCAGCATCTGATCATGGATTCGGTCATTGCTGGCAATGATCTCCTTATCATGGATGCTGAAACGGGTCCCGGTAAAATCCGACACCTTCCCACCGGCCTCCCTCACGATCAGGCTGCCTGCCGCCACATCCCACGGCTGGAGTTTCAGTTCCCAATAGCCGTCCAGCCGCCCCGCGGCCACTGAGCAGAGATCGAGCGACGCAGACCCGCTGCGACGCACTTCCTGTGAAGCCATGATCAATGCATTGAAAAAGTTCAAGTTATTCTCCCTGCTTACGGTCCGGTCATAGGGAAATCCGGTAGCAAGAAGGCTCTTGATGAGCACATCATTCTGCGATACGGCGATGGGTTGTCCATTCCGAAGAGCGCCGGCGCCTCTTACAGCGGAGAACAATTCGTCCCGCATGGGGTCGTAGACGACGCCCAGCACGGTTTCTCCATCGCGTTCCAGTCCGATGGAAACTGAAAAGCTCGGATAGCCATGCGCATAGTTCGTCGTTCCGTCAAGCGGATCGATGACCCACAGAAAACCTGAAGCGCTCTCGACCCTGGCCCCTTCTTCCGCAAGGATTCCATGACCGGGAAACGCTCCGAGGATCGCCCCAACGATAATCTTCTCCGAAAGCCGGTCCATCTCGGTGACCAGGTTGATCTCTCCCTTGTAGGAAATATCCCGTTTAGCGTGCACATTGTCCTTCAATAAATTACCTGCTGCAACAGCGGCTTCTTTTGCTATATCAAGGTATTTCCGCATGCATTCCTCCAGAACGGCCGCTCACATTCTATCATGTTCCGCTTCCGCAACCAGCCCTTTCTCCGAAATCCTGAATGATCATCCTGGAAGATCGTCGCACAAAAAAAAGCAGGGCATACATGCCCTGCTTTCTTAACCGTCAATGAAGTATCAACGATTACTCTTGTGATAACGGACCTGAGACCCGGCCGACCGGCCGCAAAGATTACTGGACGACCCTGTTCATCTCTACGCCAAGGTAGTCAGCAAGGAGCTTGACGGTCCTTGGCTTCATGGTAATGCCCTTGAGCGTCCTTGAAACGGTCACCTTGTGGATGCCGAGCTTGTCGGCGATCTCGGTGTAGCTCAGACCCTTTTCCAACCGCTTTTTTTCAAGTACTTCGATGTTATACATGTGAGGCCACCTCGCTTTCGAAAAGCTATGAATAATAACGTCATGCTATGCAATAATCTATAATTGTGATTATTATAGCACAGGAACTTGCAGGAACAAGCATTAAATAATTATTTTTTATGCAACTTTATGAATTTCCTATTTCATAATTCACCCAAGCATTGTCCTACATGCGGCACTTTCTCAACCTGCTCTTATCATTTGGCTACCCAGCGATGAGGCCGATGACAGGATATACACCTTCTGTCGCTGCGGTGCACAGTCTTGGAGTTCAAAACTTCCCGCGTATGGCACCGAAGACAGTCGTCGTCCACCGGCTTGATGCGGGTATGCGGTTTATGGCATTCATAGCAATTGAGCCGCGCCATAGGGACCTTTTCCGGGAACGATGTTCGAGACGAGGAGCGGTGACAGGTCAGACACCGTTCTCGGCCAGGAATGAACCTGCCGGGTTTCTTCGGTGAGAATGGATGGCACAAGATACAGGATGCCTCTTCCATACCCATACCGTGGATCTTCCAGTCTTTGTGACATCTCAGGCAGGCAGTCTTCTCGGGACGGAACGAATGCACCGATCTTTGGTGGCAATCCTTGCAAACAAGCTTCTCGACATTGATGTGGCGGGCGTGGCCCGTTGATCTGTTCACGGAGATGGCGCCCTGGGCGACGTTGTCCCAATGGCACTTCACACAGGTCTTCCAGGGCGTCGCCTCGCCGTGAGGCTCCGGCGTTTTCCGGTCAGTGGTGAACACGAACTTGACCAGCAGCCGGTTCTGCTCAATGATCCCGAGTTGGTGGCAGTCCTGACAGACGATATGCCGGTGCCCGGACAGTTTCCAGGCCGTGTACGCCTCTTCCATCAGATGGCAGCTGTTGCAAAACTCAGGATTCTTCTGGATATAGGTGTAATAACGGACAGCGAGAACGATTCCGAGGATGCAGATGATGAGCAGGATCGAGACAAGAAAGATCTTATCACGGGGGCTGAGCCCCCGTTCCAGCTTGTCGAACAGTTTTTCAAGGAAATTGATCATTCCGACGGGGCATCATAAACGCGCGAGATTTACGGACAGGTGTTATTTAAGCAAGCGCTCAGCGATCTGCACCGCATTCAGCGCGCCGCCCTTCCTGATATTGTCTGATACGATCCAGAGGTTCAGACCGTTCGGAACTGTCTCATCCTCCCGTATCCTGCCCACATATACCTCGTCCTTTCCGGAGACATCAAGCTGGAGCGGATAAAGGTTGCGAGACGGGTCATCATAAACGACAACGCCGGGAAACCGGGAGAACACTGCACGTGCCTCGTTCGCACTGATCTTCGTTTCGGTCTCGACGTTGACCGCTTCTGCGTCGCATCGGAACACAGGCACACGAACGGTGGTGGCGGTCAGCCTGATGGTACTGTCCTCCAAGACCTTCTTCGTTTCATCCGCCAGTTGCGTCTCTTCCCTAGTATAGCCATTCCCGAGGAATCCGTCGATGTGCGGCAGGCAGTTGAATGCGATTTGATGAGGATAGACCTTCGTCTCAATGTCCTTGAAGTTCAGTAGCGCCACGGTCTGGCTCGCAAGCTCGTCTATGGCATCCTTGCCTGTGCCGGAAACCGACTGGAATGTGGTGACGACGACCCTCCTGACCTTGGCTGCGTCATGGAGGGGCTTCAGCGCCATAAGCAGTCCGATGGTCGAGCAGTTCGGGTTCGCAATGATGCCGGTGTGCTTCTCCAGGGCATGGGCATTGATCTCGGGGACCACCAGCGGGACTTTCGGATCCATGCGGAAGGCGCTTGAGTTATCGATGACCACGGCCCCGGCGGCTACAGCGAGAGGTGCGAACTTCAGGCTCCGTTCGCTGCCGGCCGAGAACAAGGCGATGTCCACGCTCTTAAAAGAATCTTTCGCAAGCTTCTTAGCGGGAAGGTTCTTGCCGCGGAATTCGATACGCTCCCCTTCCGAACGTTCCGATGCGAGCAGTACCAGCTCGGATATCGGGAAGTTCCGTTCGTCGAGAATCGACACTATCTCCCGACCCACGGCCCCGGTCGCGCCGACCACGGCAACGACATATTTGTTTTTTTTCTGGAGCATTGAACGCTATTTTTCCACGACGATCCGGAGCATGCGCCGGAGCGGCTCCGCAGCACCCCACAGGAGCTGATCGCCGCAGGTGAAGGCGTTCAGGAAGGTCGGTCCCATGTTCATCTTGCGGAGACGGCCGATCGGCACGGAGAGCGTGCCGGTGATGGCGGCCGGCGTCAGTTCCTTCACCGTTACCTCGCGCACGTTCGGGACCACTTTCACCCACTTATTGTGCTTCGCGATCATGTCCGTGATCTCGCTCAGCGGAATATCCTTCTTCATCTTTATCGTGAGCGCCTGACTGTGGCAGCGCATGGCGCCCACACGCACACAGGTGCCGTCAATGGGAACCGGATTCTCCTCGCGGCCAAGGATCTTGTTCGTCTCTGCCTGCCCCTTCCATTCTTCCTTGCTCTGGCCGTTCTCAAGCTGCTTGTCGATCCAGGGGATGACCGAGCATGCCAGAGGCACGCCAAAGAACTCCTTGGGGTAGGCGTCGGAGCGAACATGCTCGGAGACCTTCCTGTCGATCTCCAGGATTGCGCCTGCCGGATCGTCCAGCAATGTCTTGACCGACGCATGCGCGGAGCCCATCTGTTTCAGGAGCTCTCGCATGTTGTTCGCGCCGGCCCCAGAGGCCGCCTGGTAGGTCATGGCACTCATCCATTCTACCAGGTCGCGCTCATACAAACCGCCCAGCGCCATAAGCATGAGCGACACAGTGCAGTTGCCGCCGATGTAGTTCTTGATCCCCTTGGCAAGACCTTCCTTGATCACCTTCATATTAACCGGATCGAGAATGATGATGGCATCCTTCTCCATGCGGAGAGCTGAGGCTGCATCGATCCAAAATCCTTTCCAGCCAGCAGCACGCAGCTTGGGATATATTTCGTTAGTATAGTCGCCGCCCTGGCAGGAGACGATAGTATCCATCGCCTTCAAGCCATCAATGCTCTTTGCATCCTTCAGAGCCGGCACATCCTTGCCGATCTTCGGCCCCTTGCCGCCTACGTTCGACGTAGTGAAAAACACCGGGTCGATGAGATCGAAATCCTTCTCCTCGTTCATGCGGCCCATGAGCACGGACCCCACCATGCCGCGCCAGCCAACAAATCCTACTCGCATCATCGTTCTATTCCCCTTTTGCGTATATTCCTCATCCAATATCAGTATTTATAAAGAGCCCGCTACCGTATCCCCTACTTCCGTGGTGGACATACCCATCTTTCCAGCTGCCTGGCTCTTCATCTTCTTCATGGTGGCGATCATAGCGGCCTCGATCGCCTGAGATGATTTTGACTCGCCGAGCGATTCGAGCATCATCATTGCCGCGCCGATAGCCGCCATGGGGTTGATGACATTCTGGTTCGCATACTTGGGAGCGCTGCCTCCCATGGGTTCGAACATGGATACGCCCTCGGGATTGATGTTCCCGCCGGAAGCGACACCGAGCCCGCCCTGGATCATGGCGCCCAGGTCCGTAATGATGTCGCCAAAGAGGTTCTCCGTCACCGCCACATCGAACCACTCGGGGTTCTTGACGAACCACATGTTCGCGGCATCGACGTGATTATAATCCCGCTTGAGCTCGGGATACTGCTTCGCACCCATCTCCTCGAAAGCCCGGTACCAGAGGTCGCCGCAGTGCGTCAGCACGTTCCGTTTATGGATGAGCGTGATCGGCTTTGCCGCATACTTCGGATTCATGGCATTCCGTTTCTTCTTCAGCTCGAACGCATATTTGAGGCACCGGTCCACAGTACGGCGGTCGTAGACCATGAGCTGCGTCGCGATCTCTTCGGACGTGCCCACCCTTGTCGCTCCGCCGTGGCCGGTGTAAATGCCGCCGGTGTTTTCTCGGATGACCACAAAATCGATATGCTCAGGGCCCTTGTCCTTGAGCGGCGTCTCGACGTTCGGATAGAGCTTCACCGGCCGGAGATTGATGTACTGGTCCAGGGCAAAGCGGGTCTTGAGCAGGATGCCCGCCTCAAGGATACCGGGTTTCACGTCCGGGTGTCCGATGGCTCCCAGGAAGAGGGAGTCGAACTTCTTGAACTCGGCGATCGCGCTGTCCGGAAGCGTTTCGCCGGTCTTGAGATACCTCGCAGCGCCGAAGTCGAATTCAGTAAACTCGAACTTGAAGCCGCCCTTGGCAGCGGCTGCTTTCAGCACTTTGATGCCTTCCCGCACCACCTCGGGTCCGGTGCCGTCACCGGGTATGGTCGCGATTTTGTAGGTCTTTGCCATGGTTAATGATTCCTCTCCTGTTGGTAGTACGGGATAAACGATCGATCAATCCTTCTTTTTTCTCATGCCGCAATTGTTCGTCCGCATCTCGGTGCAGTTATCATCCCCGGGAGTGAAACCCAGACCGCAGGCATGCTGCGTCGCTTCAGGCGATGGGGAGAATGACGCGTCGAGGTTCTTGCTGTAGTAAACGCAGGGAGCGCAGAGAGATGCAACGCGGTCCTGATGGTTGTCCGGCTGGAGCGCCTTCATGAGCTTGAAACACGCGGTCAATTACAGGCCTGCTTTCTTCCTTGTATATGCCATGAGACCGCCGGCAGCGATCAGTTCCTGCATGAAAGGCGGCACCGGTGCGACCGTGAAGGTCTTGTTCGAGGTAAGATTGCGGATCACGCCTGCGTCCGCGTCCACCTCGACCTGGTCGCCTTCCTTGATCCCCTCGGCCGCCTCGGCGCTCTCGAAGATCGGAAGCCCCATATTGAAGCAGTTCCGGTAGAAGATGCGCGCAAAGCTCTTCGCAACAACGCACGACACCCCCGCAGCCTTGATGGCGATCGGCGCATGCTCGCGAGACGAACCGCAGCCGAAGTTCTTGTCCGCCACCATGATGTCCCCGGGCCGCATCTTCTTCATGAAGTCCGGATTGGTCGAGTCCTCCATGCAGTGTTTCGCCAATTCCTTCGGGTCCGAGGTGTTCAGGTACCTCGCCGGGATGATCGCGTCCGTGTCAACGTCCGCGCCGAACTTCCATGCCTTGCCTTTGAATTTCATTATGATACACCCCGAATCTTAGACAGGATAACAGGATATACAGTATGCAATACTTATCGGATCTTCTCCGGTAATCCTGTCAACGGTTTTCTTCTGCGTTCTCTGCGGTAAGTGCTGTGCTTTCGTCTGTTCTCGCTGCTTCTGGGTCTTCGTGGCACACGCTTCTATTTCAACTCTTCCGGCCTACCGATCCGTCCGAGCACCGCTGATGCAGCCGCAACGGCCGGGTTGGAAAGATACACTTCGCTCTTCGGGCTGCCCATCCTCCCGACGAAGTTCCGGTTCGTCGTGGAGATGGCCTTCTCGCCTGCCGCCAGGATCCCCATATGCCCGCCAAGGCAGGGGCCGCAGGTTGGCGTACTGAAGGCAGCACCGGCGTCTATGAAGACGTCCACGAGCCCTTCCTTGATCGACTGTTTGTAGACCTCCTGCGTCGCCGGGATAACGATCATCCTGACATAGGGATGGATCTTGTGGCCCTTGATCACCTTCGCGGCCTCGCGTATGTCCTCAATCCTTCCGTTGGTGCAGGAACCGACCACGGACTGGTCGATATTGACCGCAGCCACCTCGCTCACCGGTTTCACGTTCTCCGGGAGGTGCGGGCAGGCGACCTGCGGCTCCATGTCGGTGAGGTCGTACTCCCGCACGTCCACGTAGTTCGCCTTTTTATCGCTCTTGTAGAACTTGTACTTGCGGCGGGCGCGCTTTGCGACGTACTTTTCCGTGATCTCGTCAGGCTCGATGATGCCGTTCTTGCCGCCCGCCTCGATGGCCATGTTGCAGATCGTGAGCCTGCCGAACATCGGCAGTTTCCTGATCACCTCGCCGGTGAACTCCATGGCCCGGTAAAGCGCCCCGTCCACGCCGATGTCGCCGATCGTGCGCAGGATGATGTCCTTGCCTCCCACCCACCTGCCCATTTTTCCCTTGTACACGAACTTCATGCTTTCCGGCACCTTGAACCAGGCCTCGCCCGTGATCATGGCCGCAGCCACGTCGGTGCTGCCCACGCCGGTGGAGAAGGCGCCCAGACCGCCGTAGGTGCACGTATGGCTGTCCGCGCCGATCACCACGTCGCCGGGAACCACGATGCCCTGCTCCGGAAGCAGCGCGTGCTCCACGCCCATCCTGCCGACCTCGAAGTACAGCGACAGGCTGTGCTCGCGCGAGAACTGGCGAAGCATGTTGCACTGTTCCGCCGATGCGATGTCCTTGTTCGGCGCAAAATGGTCCGGGATCAGCGCGATCCGGTCGGGATCGAACACCTTTTTCGCACCCGTGGCGCGAAACTCCTTGATCGAGATGGGCGCGGTGATGTCGTTCGCGAGCACCACATCGAGCTTTGCGTTGATCAGTTCGCCCGGCTTGACCTCTTTTTTGCCGCAGTGCGCGGCCAGTATCTTTTCTGTTATGGTCATCATAGTTCGAAGAATATACAATATCCCCCAGGTGGTTTCAACTGCTTTTTGCCCTGCCCTTTTTCCAGTACTCCAGCTTGTTCAGGGCGTTCACATAGGCCTTGGCGCTGGCCACGATGATGTCCGTATCGGCGCCGTGGCCTGCGACCTTCTTGCCCTGCTCCTCCACCTTCACCGTCACCTCGCCCAGCGCGTCGGTGCCGCCGGTGATGCCCTTCACGAGATAGGCGTCGAGCTTGCTCTTTGTCCCGGTCATCGCGGCGATCGTCCGGTAGACAGCATCCACCGGCCCGTCCCCGGTCCCGGTCTGCCTGACCGTCTTGCCGTCGATCTGCATTTCAACGTTGGCTGACGGCGTTATTCCCGTGCCGCCTTCGGCCTTGAGATCCTTGAGCACGAAGACCTCGGTGATATGCTGCGATTCGTCGGAAATGATCGCCTCGAGGTCCTCGTCGAAGACCTCCTTCTTCTGGTCCGCGAGCCGTTTGAACCGCTCGAAGGCCCTGTTGAGGTCATCTTCCGAGAGATCGTAGCCGATCTGCTTCAGCCGGTCGCGAAACGCGTGCCTGCCCGAATGCTTGCCGAGAACAAGGTTCGTCTTGACGAGCCCCACGGATTCGGGCCGCATGATCTCGTACGTCGTCCGTTCCTTGAGCAGGCCATCCTGATGGATGCCCGATTCATGGGCGAAGGCGTTCGCGCCCACAATGGCCTTGTTGGGCTGAACCGGGATGCCCGTGATCTTGGTCACGAGCCTGCTCGACCGCGTGATCTCCTCGGTATTGATCCGCGTGTCGGCGCCGAAGAAGTCCTTCCGCGTGCGAAGCGCCATTACCACCTCTTCCATGGAGCAGTTCCCGGCGCGCTCGCCGATGCCGTTCACCGTGCATTCCACCTGGCCGGCGCCATTCCGGATTGCCGCGATGGCGTTCGCCACGGCGAGTCCAAGATCGTTGTGGCAGTGGACCGAGATGATCGCCTTGTCGATGTTCCTGACCTTGTCCTTCACGCTCTTGATCAGTGCGCCGAATTCCTCGGGCATGGCGTAGCCCACGGTGTCGGGAATGTTCACCGTGCTGGCGCCCGCTTCGATGACCGCCTCGACTACCTCATGCAGATAGGCCACATCGGTCCGCGTCGCGTCCATGGGCGAGAATTCCACGTCCTCCACATAGGAGCAGGCGTGCTTCACCATCTCGACGGAACGCTTCAGCGCTTCCTCGCGCGAGATCCGGTACTGATGTTTCAAGTGGATGTCGGACGTCGAGTGGAACGTGTGGATACGCCGCTTCGGTGCGCCCTTCAGCGCTTCCCAGGCTCGATCGATATCTTCTTTCTTTGCACGCGCAAGGCTGCAGATGATCGGCCCTTCCACTTCGCCGCCAATGCGCTTGATGGATTCGAAGTCGCCGGGAGAACTGATGGCGAAGCCGGCCTCGATGATGTCAACGCCGAGCCGCGCGAGCTGCTTAGCCAGGGTGATCTTTTCTTCGACGTTCATGCTCGCGCCGGGGGACTGTTCGCCGTCGCGGAGCGTGGTATCGAATATTTTAATGATCCTGTCCATACTATCCTCCACACCGAAATGATTTCGATGGTAGAAAACCGTTCAGAATAACGATGCGACGGCGCCGGCGACCGTGTGCCGGGCGTCCCCGCGCCCTTGCCTTTTACGCTGCCGCTTTCTGTCGCTTCAGAAGCTTGACGAGCGCCTCGCCGACGCCCGCAAGGACATAGACAAGCGAGATGAGGAACAGCACGAGGGCTGGATGGTAGGCCACAACGGTCAGGAGCGCCACGATCACCACCAGCAGACCGAAAGGCCGCCGCTCCTTCAGGTTCGCTTCCTTCACGCTGTGATAGGTGATGTTGCTCACCATGAGCCCCGCGACGGTGAAGGTCATCGCCAGGACCCAATAGTCGAGGCTGATCATGTCCGCGAACCCGGTCAACCGCAGTTCTTTCAGCGTGTCGATGACCTCCTGGTACGCCAGGACCGTCGTCGCGATCATGAGAGCGGCTGCCGGGGACGGCAGGCCCGTGAAGTGCTTCTTCTCTTCGCTGCCCATCTGCACGTTGAACCGCGCCAGCCGGAGCGCGGCGCAGGCGACCATGAAGAACGCGCCGAGCCAGCCGATCTTGCCGAAGGACTGGAGCGACCAGCTGTAGACCAGCACGCCGGGCGCGACACCGAACGATATTGCGTCGGACAGCGAGTCGATCTCGATGCCGAACCGCGTCGCCGTATGGGTCATCCGCGCCACCCAACCGTCCAGCACATCGAACACCGACGCAACCAGGATCGCCCAGGCCGCCCGTTCATAATCCGAGTTGAATGAAGCGATGATGGAATAGAAGCCGGCGAACATGCTCGACAGCGTTATCAGGTTGGGGAGCAGATAGATCCCTTTTCTCATTTGATCACTCCGATGACGTCCCGCGAACCCTTGATCCGGTCGCCGACCTTGACCAGGAGTTCAGTGTCCTTCGGGAGGAAGATGTCCACCCGTGAGCCGAACCGTATGAGCCCGTAGCGCTCACCGGCCGTTACCGTGTCGCCCGTTTTCGCGTAGCACACGATCCGGCGGGCGATGAGTCCGGCGATCTGCTTGACCAGGACCTTGTACTTCCCGTCGGAGATCACCATGCCCGTCTGCTCATTGTCCAGCGATGCCTTGTCCACCGACGCTACCAGGAACTTGCCGGGATTGTATCGGACCGTCTCGACGGTCCCGCTGACAGGCACCCGGTTCACATGCACGTTGAACACGGACAGGAAGATGCTGATCTGCTTCACGTCCTGCCTGAGGTAGTCGGGCTCGTAGATATCCTTGATGACGATCACCCTGCCGTCGGCTGGAGAAACGACCACACCCTTGCCCTCGGGCACCGCGCGCTCGGGGTCGCGGAAGAAGAACAGGACGAAGAGCGAGAGCGAGAGCGCCACGTAACCCGTATTCTTCCAACCGAACATAAAGAGCAGCGCAGTGATGACCGCAAGCGGCAGAATGAACGGCCATCCCTCAGCAGCCACCGGTATGCCGTAGTTTTTCATCATAATTCTCAAACTCCAGCCACAAAGGCACGAAGACACAAAGACTTGCTCCTCTATA
>Ga0102851_10001385_pt1 | contig 13786 bp, 12 predicted proteins | sample Mud3Dept3metaG_FD_79558 | JGI IMG/M metagenome (GOLD analysis project Ga0102851, IMG submission 79558) | Freshwater wetland microbial communities from Ohio, USA, analyzing the effect of biotic and abiotic controls - Mud 3 Core 4 Depth 3... | ecosystem: Environmental > Aquatic > Freshwater >... | reverse complement strand
GGCGCTGGAAGCGCTGGTCAGCGGGCATCTGCAGCTCGGCGCAACGGCGCCGCTCAATGCATCGTCATCGGAAAACTGATCGGACCGCAAAAATCGGCAAGAAATTCGTCGACATGCTCGGCTGACGGATCTTCGCCGAACGCACCCACCATCGACACACGGAATTTCTCGGCAACATCGCCCTGGAAAAACGTGCCGCGGCTCGCGTGCTTGTCGACCACCTCGTAGCCGTGCTGCTGCGGGTATTCCACGACGTAGTAGTTTTCGCTGTTGTAAACGATGTTCATAAGGGTATTAACGCCCGTCCCGCGATTTGGTTGAGGGGATCCCACCGTTACTGGCGTATCTGGGGGTGAAACGGGCGTTTTTCAAGCCGGCGCGGGCGCGCCGCTTTAGTGCCGGCGGCTCAATGCAATGCCCAGCAGAATCAACGCCAGCCCGGCGATCGCAGAGGCGCCGGGCTGCTCCCCGAGCAGCGTGACGCCCGCGAGCAGCGCGACCATCGGCGACAGATAGTTGACCAGCGACATGAAAGTCGGCCCCGCGGAGGCAATCAGCGTGAAATAAAGCAGGGTCGCGAGCGCCGTCGGCCCGACGCCGAGCCACACGATTGCAACCACCGAGCCCGTGCTCGGGGCGAGCGTCCAGGGCTGGTCGAGAATGAGCGCCAGCGGCACGATCGCGACGGTCGCCACGATCAACACGGCGGTCGACGCCACCAGAATATCGGTTTCGATCAGGCGCCTCGCCATGACGCTGTTGGCGGCGTAGCACAGCGCGCCCGCGAGCACTGCCGCCTGCGCCGTGACCGCGAGCAGCGAGCCGCCGAGGCCGGCGAGCGCGGCCGGGCCCATCAACACCACGATGCCGACAAAGCCGAGCGAGAAACCGAGCGCGCGGTTGGCCGTCATGCGCTCGCCAGCAACAAAGAAATGCGCGAGCAGAAGCGTGGCGAGCGGCATGATCGCCATCAGAATGCCGGCGAGTGCGCTGTCGATGACCTGCTGGCCCCAGCTGATCAGGTAAAACGGCACGCAGTTACCGACGATAGCGAGCGCGCCAAAGGACAGCCAGCGCGGCCCCACCGGCGGCAAGTCGAGCCCGCGCCAGCGCATCACCGCGTAAAGCGTCGCGGCACCCAGCGCGAGCCGGCTCGCGGCCAGCGTCGCCGGCGGCACCGTCGCGACACCGAGTTTGATGAACAGGAACGCCGAGCCCCACATCGCAACGAGCGCGGCGAGCAGCACCCAGTCTTTAATGCCGTGCGTACTCGTCATCGCGGGCGCAGCGGCCATGATTCCGTCAGTCCGGCACCACCGCCACACACTGGATCTCGATCAGCATGGCGGGTTTGGCGAAACCCGCGACGGTGATCAGCGCGCTGGCCGGAAAATTTCCATCGGCAAAAACCTGCCTGCGAATTTCGATGAAGCGATCGCCGTAGCGCGAATCGATGACGAACACCGTCATCGTAACGATATCGGCAAGCTTGCCGCCGGCGCGCGCGAGCGTGGATTCCAGGTTCGCGAACGCCTGCCGCGCCTGGCCGTCGAAATCACCGTCGAGCGGCTTGCCGGACCGATCGTGGGTGGCGCCGTGGCCGGCAATCCAGAGGGTGCGGCCGGCCGTGGTCGATACCACGGGTGAAAATGCGCGCTCCTGCTGCCACGTCCCTGGGTAGTATTGCTTCTTCATGCGCTCCTCCTCGCCCGATTTTCGACGACCGGCTACACGCCGCCCGGCGGCGTCACGCCATCGCGCTGCCAGAAAATGACACGCCAGCGCAGCCAGCTCACCAGCAGGTTGAGCGTCACGCCCATCATGCCGAGGATTACCAGCACCGCGAACATCCCCGCCACGTCCATCGTGTAGTTCATCTGAATGATGAGGTAGCCGAGACCGGCCTTGGCCCCGACGAACTCTCCCACGATCGCGCCCAGCACCGCCAGCACGATGCCGATGTTGAGCCCGGCAAAAATATACGGCAGCGCCTCGGGCAGCCGCACCAGGAAAAAAATCTTGGTGCGCGAGGCGGTCAGCGCGCGCATCAGTTCGATCTTGTCGGCTGAGGTGGCCTTGAGCCCGACTATGGTATTGACCAGCATCGGAAAAAACGACACCAGCGCGGCAATGATGATCTTGCTCTCCAGGCCGAGCCCCGCCCACACCAGGATCAGCGGCGCAATCGCGATCTTGGGCAGCGTTTGCAGCGCCACCACGTAAGGATAGATCATCGCTTCGAACCAGCGGATCTGGCTGATCAGCGTGCCCAGCACGAACGCCGCGGACGCGGAAACCACGAAGCCGAGCAGGATCTCCTGCAGCGTCACCCACAACGCTTTCACGTAGATCCCGCTCGCGAGCCCGCCCGCCAGTGCCGCCACGATTCGCGAGGGCGCCGGCAGAATGAGTTCGCTCACCTTGGCGGAGGTCACGTACCACTCCCAGCCGCCGAAGATCACGACGAACATGAACGGCACGCAGATCAGCTCGGGCTGTGCCCGCACGCGCCGGGCGATTCCCGCCGCGAGCGTCACTGGCGCACGGCGCGCCGCAGAGCCGCCGCTCATGGCAGCTTGTATTCGCGCGCCTGGCGGATGATGGCGGCTTCGTCGAACTTGTTGATCTCGGCGATCAGATCGTTGGTGTAATAGCGGTTGACGTCGATTGCCTGCGGCACCACATCGGTCTGAACCAGATAGGCCTGGAACTTCTCCATCAGCTCCTTCGGCACGTCACCCCAGCGGTTGGTGCCCATGGAGTTGCGCACGGTGATCGCCTTGCGCACCGCCAGGATTTGGGCTTCCCGTTTCACCGCCGCGTCGGTAATGCCATCCTTGGGCGCGGTATTGGGATAGACCTTCCAGTGGATGCGCACCGCCGCTTCCGGATTCGCATCCTGAAACGCCTGCGCCTTGGCCATCGCGCGCGCCACCCCGATCAGGACCGGGCGGCGCTTGGTGTAGTCCTCGTTCTTGGCGACGATCGAGCCCGCGATATGGGTGTTCGCGCGGGGGTCCTTGATGATGCCCGTCATCGGCACGCCGTTCTGCGCCATCGACGCGTATTCCTCGTCCCACAGTGAAAACGCCTGCACCTGTTTCGAGCGATAGGCGCCAAGCGCGCGCGCACGCACGCCGATCTCGACGAGATCATAGTCCTTGCCCGACTCGAGCCCGAGAGTCTTCATCAGACCCCGCGCGTAGTTGGTGCCGCCGCTCGCGAAGCTCGATACCCCGATGGTTTTGCCTTTGAGATCAGCCAGCGTCTTGAGACCGCTGTCGGCCGGCAGCCCGAGGCCGAAAATATCGCCGCGGATCGAGGTGTAGTAGAAACGCACGTCCGCGCCTTTCTGGATCGCGATCATCGCGCCCGAGGGATTGCCGACCGCGAAATCGGCGCGCCCGCCGACGACCATCTGCATCGCCTGGGAGGCGCCCGCCATCGCGCTCACCTCGACTTCGAGCCCTTCCTCGCGGAAGTAGCCGAGATAAACCGGCAGCGAACTCGAATACGCGAAGGTCGCGGTGATCACCGGCTGCGAATGCAGCATCGTTATTTTCTGCAACGTGCCCTGCGCTCCAGCCGCGCCGGCTGCCAGCACGGCGGCGAACGCCACCACGATCTGAACTAATTTCGTTTGCATGTTGAGTTCCTCCTATCGATAGACATTCTACGGTGAAGTCTGCGTCAGCGGTTGATCAGTCGAGCGCGCCGCTCGCCGCCAGGTGGCGCCTGATTTCAGTCACCCGTTGTCCGAAATCGGGAGCGCCCATCACGTCGAGCGAACGCGGCCGGGCAAAAGTCACGTCAAATTCCGCGACCACGCGCCCCGGGCGCGCCGACATCACGATCACGCGGTCGCTGAGGAACACCGCCTCCGCGATGCTGTGCGTGATCAGAAACACGGTCTTTCCGGCCTGCGCCCAGATGCGCTGCAAATCGAGGTTCATCTGCTCGCGCGTCAACGCATCGAGCGCGCCGAACGGCTCATCCATCAACAGCACGGCGGGATCGTGCACCAGCGCGCGTGTGATGGAAACCCGCTGTTGCATTCCGCCCGAGAGCTCGAACGGATATTCGCGCTCGAAGCCGTCGAGCCCCACCATGCGCAGCAGTTCCTTCGCGCGCCCGGTATAAATCTTGCGGTCGAGCCCCTGCACCTCAACCGGCAGCAGCACGTTCTGCAGCACGTTGCGCCACGGCAGCAGGGTCGCCGTCTGAAACACGATGCCGATGTCGCGGCGCGGCCCGGTGACCGGGGCATCGCGCACGAGGATTTCCCCCGCCGTGCGTGGCAGCGTGCCGGCGATGCATCGCAACAGCGTGCTCTTGCCGCAGCCGCTGGGTCCGACCACGGACACGAACTCGCCCTCGCGCACTGCGAGATTGATGCGGTCTAGCGCATGAATGCGCTCCCCCTCAATGGTTTCGAATTGCTTGCTCACGTCGCGGCAGACAATTGCCGGCTGAGCGGTGGCCGCAGCGGCCTGACCGTTGCGCATTGGCGCCAGGTCAGCCTGCAGGCGTGCGGATGTTTCGGCCGGTGGCATCACGCTGCAACTCATGCGCCTGATGCAAGCCGCGCGGCCCGCGTCACGGCACTGCCGTCTGGCTGCAAATCGCGAGCGCCGCGTCGAGATAGACCTTGGCGGCCACGACGAGATCGTCGACGTGAACATGCTCGCCGACCGCGTGCATCTGCCCCTTCGCGTCGGGATGCATGCGGCCACCGGGCCCATAGACCACGCACGGCACGTCGTAGCGGTTGAAATGGGTCGAGTCGGCGCCGGGCCGGCGCATGATGAGCGGCGAATCCGCTCCCGTCACGCGGCGATGCGCGCCGCGCGCCGCGCGCACGACCGGCAACTCGGCATCGATCACGGTCGGCGGGTCATTGACGAAAATCTCGAGCGCGGGCTCCGGCGTTCCCCGCGCCGCGGCAAACCCGCGCAGCGCGCGCCGCAGACTGCGTTTGACCTGGTCGGCGCTCTGGCCCGGCACGGTGCGTATGTCGAGATAGAGGCTGCACTCGAACGGATTGCGCGACAGCCGCCACGGCATCCCGCCGCGGATTGCCGCGACGGTAATGTTCGGGCGCTCTCCCATGTAGACATGCGCCGCCTCGTATTCGGCGATCCACTGCCGGAGGTGCGCGTGCAGCGCGTGCATTTCATCGATCGCGTTGACCACGCCGGGCTTGCGCGCGAGCGCCGAGTGGCTGACGGTGCCGCCGACGCTGATCTTCACCCACAGGCAGCCCATGTTCGCAATGCACACCTTCAGTCCGGTCGGCTCCGCGAGTATCGCGCAATCGGCCGCAATGCCGTGCGTCACCAGATAGCGGCTGCCGATGCCGTAGCCGGAGGTCGCGCCGCCCTTGAATTCGTCGACCGGCGCCTTCTCGGTTTCGCCCACTACTGCGCCGAACAGCAGATCGCCTTTGAGCGCTATTTCTGCGCGGTCGATCGCCGCCAGCGCAACCAGCGCGGAGGCGAGGCCGCTTTTCATGTTGTTGGCCCCCAGCCCCCAGATCCAGCCGTCGCGGTAGACGCCCTTCGCCTTGAAGCCTTCGCCCTGCAGGTAGTCCTCGTCGCCGTCGTAGGACGTATCCATGTGCCCGGTGAACAGCAGGTTCACCCCTTCGCCGGTGCCGGCGCGCACGCCGACCGCGTTGGGGCGGTTTTCGCTCACCTCCTGCAGCCGGGCGGCGCAGCCCGCCTGCTTCAGTCGTGCAACCACGTACTGCGCCATCGCACCCTCGCGCCCGGTCGGGCTCGCGATATCGACCATCTCCATCAGCGTATCGCGCACCGCCTCGGGCGTGATATGACGCACCGCGCGCGCATAGTCCGTATCGTTCATGCCGCTTCCCCCTTTGTGCAACGGCAATTATCACTCACTTCTGTATAATGCGCACTGCACAAAACACCAACTTATCTTCGAGCGATTTGATGCTGCTTTACGCTTGTACCATTTTCACAAGCGCATTCCTCCTGTTTCTCGTCCAGCCGGTCATCGCCAAGCAGATCCTGCCGTGGTTCGGCGGTTCGGCCGCGGTGTGGACGACGTGCCTCGTGTTCTTTCAGGTCGCGCTGCTCGCGGGCTACACTTATTCGGATCTCACGACCCGCAAACTGAAGCCGCGCGTGCAGGTGATGTTGCATCTCGCGCTGCTCGCCGCCAGTCTCGCCGTGCTGCCGATCGTTGCCGATGCGGAGTGGAAACCGGCCGGGGACGAGGATCCGGGCGTGCGCATCCTGGGCCTGCTGTTCGCCACCATCGGCCTGCCCTACTTCCTGCTGGCAACCACCGGCCCGCTGGTGCAGGCGTGGTTCGCGCGCACTTTTCCCTCCGGCACGGTGTACCGGCTGTTCGCGCTGTCCAACCTCGCTTCCATGCTGGCGCTGATTTCCTACCCGTTCGCATTCGAACCGTGGGTTACCACCGCAACGCAGGCATACGGGTGGACCACGGGCTACGTGCTGTTCGCCGTGCTGTGCGGCGCCTCCGCACTCTACAGTTTGCGGGCCGGCGCGCGTGCCGCCGGCGCGGGCAGCGCTGCAACACCGGCGGCACGCGCAGACCCCACGCCGCCAAGCCGCCTCGACCTCGGATTGTGGCTTGCGCTCTCCGCGATGGGTTCATGGCTGCTGCTTGCGATCACCAATCACATCACCCAGAACATCGCTTCGATACCATTCCTGTGGCTGGCGCCGCTTACGCTCTATCTGTTGACGTTCATCCTGTGCTTCGAGAGCGATGGCTGGTATCAGCGCTCGCTGCTGCTGGGCCCGCTGGCGGTGATTCTCGGGTTTTGCGCGTGGGGTCTGCAAACGAGCGACGTCACGCTCGAAATCAAGATCGCGATTCCGCTGTACCTGACCGGACTGTTCACGTGCTGCATGTTTTTTCACGGCGAACTCGCGAAAATGCGGCCGGCGCCGCGCTATCTGACGCTGTTCTATCTGATGGTTTCGCTCGGCGGCGCGCTCGGCGGCATGTTCGTGGGTCTCGTTGCGCCGCGCATCTTCCCGGCCTATTACGAACTCGGCCTGGGTTTCGTGCTGACCGCGCTGCTGGCCGCGATAACGCTGCGCAAAACGCCGTTTTTCGTCTGGCTCGTCGCGATCGCAATGGCGGGTGTGTGCGGCTACTTCTGGAACCAGCAGATCGGGCAACTGAAGGAAGATACGCGCGTGATGGTTCGCGATTTCTACGGCACGCTGCGCACCAAGGACACCGGCCCCGAGACGAGCGAGGACGCGGTGCGGCGCCTGATCCACGGCGTGATCCTGCACGGCGAGCAATACCTGAAACCCGAGCGCCGCACCGATCCGACCACGTACTACGGGCCGGATTCAGGCGTGGCGCTGGCGATCAGGAACATCAGTCCCGTCCACCAGCGCGTCGGCGTAATCGGGCTCGGTACCGGAACGCTCGCGGCCTGGGGCAAGGCGGGTGACACCTACCGTTTCTACGATATCAACCCGCACGTGATCGAAATCGCGCAAAGCGAATTCACCTACCTCAAGGACAGCAAGGCAAAGATCGAAACCAGCCTGGGCGACGCGCGGCTCAGTCTCGAACGTGAAGCGCCGCAAAATTTCGACGTGCTGGTCGTCGACGCATTTTCAAGCGATTCGATTCCGGTGCACCTGATCACGCGGGAAGCCATGGCGGTGTACCTGAAACACGTGAAGCCCGGCGGCGCGGTCGTATTCCACGTCACCAACCGCTTTCTCCAGCTCGCACCGGTCGTAAAGAGCCTCGCCGACAGCCTCGGGCTCTACACGGCGCTGATCATCGACGACGCGGAGGAAACGGATTTTTCGAAGACCGACTGGGTAATCGTCACGCGCGACCGGGCGCTGGTCGAGAGCGCCGCGATCGCCGGCAAGGCGAGCGAGATCGACGCGATCCCCGGCTTGAGGCCGTGGACCGACGACTTCAACAACCTGTTCCGGATCTTGAAATAGCTTGCCACGCCACAAATTATGGTGGCTGGCGCTCTCCCGGCGCCACCCGCTTTAAGGAGGTCCGACATGAACTATCGCCTGAACAAGACCGTATGCCGCGTGCTGTGCGCGCTGTGCGTGCTGTTCCCGGCGCCGCATGCCATACCCGCCTCGCCACTCACTGATACTGCGCGCCAGGGATTGCCGACGCTCGCGCCACTGGTCAACGAAGTCACGCCGGCGGTGGTGAACATTTCGGTGATCACGCGTTCGCCGCTCGAAGAAAACCCGCTGTTCCGCGACCCGTACTTCCGGCGCTTCTTCAATCTGCCCGATCGTCCGCAGCGCCGCGAGCAGGCCTCGGGCTCAGGCGTGATCGTCGATGCCGCCCGCGGCTACGTGCTCACCAACCACCACGTAGTCAAGGACGCCGAACAGGTGGTCGTCACGCTCAAGGACCGCCGCCAGCTGCAGGCGAAACTGGTCGGCGCCGATCCCGGCACCGACATTGCCGTGCTGCAGATCGAGCCGAAAAACCTCACGGCGCTGCGCTTGGGCGATTCCGATGCGACGCAGGTCGGCGATTACGTGATCGCCATCGGCAATCCGTTCGGCATCGGCCAGACCGTGACCTCGGGCATCGTCAGCGCGCTGGGCCGCAGCGGACTCAGCGTCGAGGGCTACGAGGACTTCATCCAGACGGATGCCTCGATCAATCCCGGCAACTCGGGCGGTGCACTCGTCAATCTGCGGGGCGAACTGATCGGCATTAACAGCGCGATCATCGGTCCGGCCGGCGGCAACGTCGGCATCGGCTTTGCGGTGCCGTCCAATATGGCCCGCATCGTCATGAACCAGATCGTGCGCTACGGCGAAGTGCGGCGCGGCCGCCTCGGCATCGAAATGGCCGATCTCACGCCGGAGCTCGCGAAAAAGCTCGGCATCGGCCTGCTGGAAGGCGCCGTAGTCGCCGCAGTGCAGCCGGGGTCTCCGGCCCTCAAGGCGGGATTGCGCGAGCGCGACGTGGTCGTCGCGCTCAATGGCCGTCAGATCCGCAATGCCGCGGAACTTCGCGCGCGGCTCGGCTTGACGCCGATCGGCGAGCAAGTGGAACTGCGCGTGAATCGCGGCGGCGAGACGCGCATGCTGCGCGTCCAGATCGCCGCACCGCAGGAACATGCCCCGGGCCAGGGACAAGCGATTCCACAGCTCGCCGGCCTGCAGGTGGTCGAAATCGAGCGCGGCAGCCCGCTCTACCAGCGCGTTCAGGGACTGATCGCCGCGGCGGTGGAACGCGACAGCCGGGCGTGGCAATACGGCTTTCGCCCGGGCGACATCGTTTACGCAGTCAACAACAAGCGCGTGCGCACGCTGGCCGAGTTCCAGGCCGCGCTGCGCGGCGCCGAACGCGGCTATGCGGTGAGTTTGCTGCGCGGCGATTTCAGCCTCACCATCGTCATCCGTTGAGGAAATCCCCGGGATCACGGAGCGCATTTGCCCTCGTATCGATTGTCTGGCAGCCTGTCGAAACCGAATTGCAGTAGAGTTCGGACTTGACCAAAAGGGGCAGGCATGGGAAAGACAGCCAGATTCAGAGTCGAAACCTGCTTTGATTTTCTGATGTTCGTGCTGGGCATTGCTATCGCGGTGATGTCCTGGGGATACGGGTTCGGGAGCTTCGGGCGTCCCGGGCCGGGTTTATATCCGTTTTTCATCGGCGCCGCGATCGCCCTGTTCGCTTTCTTCATCTTGCTTTCGAATTTGCGGTCCGACACAGCGAAACCCGTTCTTGACAGGAACGGCGCGGTAACGCTTATCCTCATGACGGCGACGTTCTGTCTGTGGATCGTGGCGATGCCTTTGCTGGGTTATGTCGTCGTTACCCTGCTCGCGGCGTTCGCTTTTTGCAAGATCATGAAACTCGAAGGGTGGTGGAAACCGCTGGCGGTGTCCAGCGGGACGGCCCTGTTCATCTATCTGCTGTTCGATTACTGGCTGTATATCGATTTGCCGCGGGGAATTCTCGGATAAGAAGGAATGGCGATGGAAGCGTTGGATCTTCTGTACAACGGGTTCGTCAATTCCCTGACGCCGGTGAATCTTGTCGCGTGTTTCGTCGGCGCCTTGATCGGCACCATGGTCGGCGTCCTGCCGGGTCTGGGGCCGACGGCAACCATGGCATTGATGCTGCCCTTTACCATGAAGTTCGGGGTGACCACCGGTTTGATCATGATGACCGGGGTCTGGTACGGCGCCATGTACGGCGGCTCGACCACCTCGATACTGGTCAACATCCCGGGCGAAGCGGCGAGCGTGGTGACCTGCCTCGACGGCTACCAGATGTGCAAGAAAGGCCGGGCAGGAGCCGCCCTGGCACTGGTGGCGACAGGCTCCTTCGTGGCGGGCACGATCGGGATACTGGGATTGCAGTTTTTCGCACCCGTGCTGGGAAATGCCGCGCTTTCTTTCGGTCCGCCCGAATTCCTGTGCTTCATGATTTTTGCCTTTGTGCTGCTCTCCAATCTCTCGGCCGAGGCGCCGCTGAAGGGGGCGCTGATGATAGTTTTCGGGCTGTTTCTCAGCACCATCGGCACCAATCCCATGGACAGCTATCCCCGGTTCACATTCGGCACGGAAAAACTGATGCTGGGAATCGATTTCCTGCCCATCGCCATGGGTCTTTTTGGCGTCACCGAGATCCTGAGCATCGCGCTTGAAAAGTACGTGAAGCCGCAGATCAACAAAGTCCGCCTCAGAGAACTCTATCCCAGCCGCGAGGAAGTCAGGCGCTCCGTTTACCCGATGCTGCGCGGCTCGATACTGGGATTCTTTGTCGGGTTGTTGCCCGGACCCTGCACGGTGATTTCGACGTTTGTCTCTTATTCTCTGGAAAAGAGAATATCCAGGAACCCCGGGGAATTCGGGCATGGGGCGGTGGAAGGCGTGGTCGGGCCGGAATCCGCCAACAACAGCGCGGTGATGGGTTCGATGGTTCCTTTGCTGACCCTCGGGATCCCATTTGCGGCGCCGAGCGCCATCATGCTGGCGGGACTCAGGATGCATAACGTCGAACCCGGCCCTATGCTGTTCACGACCCATCCGGATGTGTTCTGGACGTTTATTGCGGCCATGTATCTTGGGAATATCATGCTCCTGGTCCTCAATCTGCCGCTGGTTGGAGCTTTCGCGAGGATCGCCGCGATCCGGCCCCAGATCCTGATGCCCATCATCAGCCTGATCTGCCTGGTTGGCGTCTACAGCGTGAGGAATTCCATCTTCGATGTGTGGGTGATGATCGTCGCGGGGGTAGTGGGATTGTTCCTGCGCAAATGGAAATTTCCGATCGCGCCTTTTATTATCGGCGTCGTGCTGGGCCCGACCACGGAAAACAGTCTGCGTCAGACGTTGCTGATGTTCAGGGGCGACGTTTCGCTGGTTGCGGATCGGCCGATATCCATCACGCTGCTGGCTTTGGCAGCGGCATTCCTGGCTTTCAAGTTCGCGGCCCCCCTGTTCGGGAAAAAGTTTCCGCTGAAAATAGAAGAGGACAGCAAGCTCTAACCCGCGGGCGCGCCATGAAAGACAAATCCCGCGGGGCTTACAACATCGACGATCTGCGCGAGATCGCGCGGCGCCGGGTGCCGAAGGGCATGTTCGAGTTCGTCGACCGCGGCGCCGAAGACGAGGTCGCGCTGCGCAACAACCGTACCGCATTCGAGCGCATCAGGCTCCAGCCGCGCACGCTGGTCGACGTCTCCCGGCGCAGTCAGGAAATCACGCTGTTCGGCAATCCGCAGCAGATGCCGATCGCGATTGCGCCCACCGGGTCTGCCGGACTCATGTGGCATGACGGTGAAATCGCGCTGGCGCGTGCCGCCGCCGCTGCCGGCATTCCGTTTACGCTGGCGACCGGTTCGATGACGGCGATGGAAAAAATCGCCGTGCAGGCGGGCGGCAGGCTGTGGTTCCAGCTCTACATGTGGCCCGATCGCTCGCTATCGCACAAGCTGGTCGAGCGCGCCAGCGCCGCGGGTTATGAAGCGCTCGTCGTCACCGTGGACGGCGCGGTTCCAGGCAACCGCGAATACAACCTGCGCAACGGCTTTACCATCCCGTTTACCTTCACGCGGCGCAATGTGACCGACGTGCTGATGCACCCGGAGTGGCTGCTCGGGGTGCTGGCGCGCTATGTATTCACCACCGGCATGCCGCGCTACGAGAACTATCCGAGCGAATTTAAGCACCGGATCACCGCGCAGCCGATGGGCAAGGGGATGCTGTTGAACGACTCGCTCAACTGGGACGACCTGCGCGTGCTGCGCGGGATGTGGCCGCGCACGCTGATCGTGAAAGGCATCCTGCATCCGCAGGACGCGGTGCATGCCGCCGACTGCGGCGCCGATGGCGTCGTGGTGTCCAACCACGGCGGCCGCAATCTCGACAGCTCGATGGCGCCGATCGAGGTGCTGCCGGAAGTCGTCGACGCGGTCGGCAAACGCATCACCGTGATGGTCGACAGCGGTTTCCGGCGCGGCAGCGACGTCGTCAAGGCACTCGCGCTCGGCGCGCAGGCGGTGCTGATCGGCCGGCCGACGCTGTATGGCACCGCGGCGGGCGGCGAGGCGGGCGCCGCGCGCGCGATTGCGATTTTCCGCGAGGAAATTGACCGCGTGCTCGCGCTGCTCGGCTGCCCCGGCATTGCCGCGCTTAACCGCGAATATCTGGTGCCGGGGGATCGCAACTGGACAGTGCCGTAAAGAGGTGAGAACATGCATCGCACGGAGACCCAGCAGAACGTGCTTGTCTTTTTTCGAACCACATCGCAACTCAAATCCAGCCAACCAAGGAGAGGAACATGAAAAGACTGTTTATTGCCGTCTCGAGTGTTTGTTTGGGCGTCTGCAGTTTGCAGGCCGCGCAGGCCGCGGACAAATACCCGGTGAAACCGATTGTATTCATCGTTGCGGTAGAGGCCGGGGGCGATGGAGACGTGCTGGTCCGCCCTGTCATGGAAAGCGTTTCCAAGATGCTGGGCCAGCCCGTCGTGGTCGTGAACAAGCCCGGGGCGGGCAGCACGATAGGCTATCGCGAACTTCACGCCGCAAAACCCGACGGGTATACGCTCGGTTGGGGATCGGCGACGATCATCACCAACAAGCTGCAGGGGGTCTCCCCGCTGGATTATCATGATTTTACGCAGCTCGGCGCCTATGCAACCTTTTTCCCCATCGTCATTTCCGCCACCAAGAGCGCGATTAAATTCAACACCATCCAGGAAGCCATTGCCCATGCGAAGGCCAATCCCGGAAAGCTGAACATGTCGACGGCGGCTGTCGGGCAGAGCTGGTGGGTCGCCGCCACGGCCTTCATCAGTGGCACGGGCATCAACGTCAATACGATTCCTACGCCGGGGGCCGGCGCGCTGGTCACCGCCCAGGTGGCGGGCGGACATGCCGAACTGGGGGTCGCGGCCCTTGCTTCAGCAAAGGGCATGATCGAGAGCGGGCAGGTTAAATTCCTGGCGACTCTGGGTGATGGGCGGGCTCCCGCGCCGTATGACAAGATTCCCACCGTCAGAGAACTGGGGTACGACGTGAGCTGGGAGTCGAGCAATTTCGTGATGGGACCGCCCAAGTTGCCGAAGGAAATCGCAACGGTTCTGGCCAATGCCGTTGAGAAGGCGGTAAAGGACCCCGCGTTCAAAAAATTCGTCTCCGAGAGAAACGCGCGCTGGGACTATATTCCTGCCGATCAGGTGGTCGCTGCGTATGACAAGCGCAGAGAAGTCGTGCGCGGGATCATGACCAAAGCCGGGATATTGAAAGAGG
>Ga0102851_10001384_pt1 | contig 13797 bp, 9 predicted proteins | sample Mud3Dept3metaG_FD_79558 | JGI IMG/M metagenome (GOLD analysis project Ga0102851, IMG submission 79558) | Freshwater wetland microbial communities from Ohio, USA, analyzing the effect of biotic and abiotic controls - Mud 3 Core 4 Depth 3... | ecosystem: Environmental > Aquatic > Freshwater >... | reverse complement strand
GCATTGCTATTGCCACCAAGATGGTGGTCGTAATGCCAAGCTAGATGTGCTTTTGCCCACGCGGGATCAAGGTGGGCTTTACGGTGTGAGTAGTAGTAGAGCAGTAATGATAAGTAGATCGCGCCGATAAAAAACGGTAATACCATGAACAACGGTAACAGCAATAACACGATAGTGGCTAATACCACTAATTCTTTGCTTTGAGTGTTCCATGTTGTTAAATCAATGTGGCGATAACCTAAATCTAACATGCCATTTTTAGTGCAGACGACATGGTGTTCGTAAAGATGATATGCCCAAAAACTGTGCCGATTTTTTCCGAGTCCATGCAGAATGGTTTTGTGTATTAGCCATTCACCGGCATTGGCAGCCAGTAAACCTAATAAAAATTGCAGGATTATGATGAACATTTACGGCGTGTCATTGCTGTGTGCGCAGCAGTTGTTCAAATTCCTGCGCGGGTATGGGGCGGCTTTTAATGTAACCTTGATAGCGGTCACAGCCTTTTTCTTGTAGAAAAGCCAGTTGTTCCGGGGTTTCTACGCCTTCCGCTAACACTTTGAAGCCCAGCATGTGTCCCATTGCGATAATGGTGGCGGCAATTGCCATATCGTCTTGTTTATAGGGAATGTCATCGATAAAACTTTTGTCGATTTTTAGGGTGCTAACGGGAAAGTGTTTCAGATACGCCAGCGAGGAATAACCCGTACCGAAGTCATCAATGGCAATATGAATGCCTAGTTGCCGTAGTTCATTTAGAATAAGCAGGTTTTTGTCTTGATTTTCCATTAAACCACTTTCAGTCAATTCCAATTCCAAATAGTGGGCGGGAAACTGGCTATCTTTCAATACGTCAGCAACCAGCGTAATGATATCGCTATGCTGAAATTGATAGGGTGAGACATTGACGGCTAACACTAAAGGCGGTAAACCCGCATCTAACCATTGCTTACCTTGGCGACAAGTTTCTTTCAGTATCCACGCGCCAATAGTGGTAATAAGCCCTGTTTTTTCAGCGAAGTTAATAAATTGCCAAGGGGAAGTAAAACCTTCTATGGGTGGATGCCAACGGATTAAGGCTTCTGCGCCGATAATTTTATCGGTGGCAATATCCACTTGGGCTTGGTAATACACTTGCAATTCTTCACGCTCAATGACCAGTCGTAAACGGGCTTCCAGCTCGATACGTTTACGCGCCGCTAGCGTTAAATCTTCAGAAAAATACGCGAAACAATTACGCCCACTGTCTTTGGCTTTATATAAGGCAGCATCCGCTTGATCCAGCAAGTGTGCTGGCGTTGTACCCGGTTGCGCGTATAGGCTGATGCCGATGCTGACACCAATATGTATTCCACGCGTAGGCTCAAGGCTTAAATAAAAAGGCTGTTTAAAATCGGCGATAATATTTTCAGCGACCCGCGACGCATCATCGACATGGTTAATGTTTTCTAATAACACGGTAAATTCATCACCGCCTAAACGGGCAAGCATATCGATATTACGCAAGCGATCTAACAAACGGGCAGCCACTTGTTGTAACAGTTCGTCACCTGCCAAATGCCCTAAACTGTCATTAATGGGTTTGAAGTGATCTAAACCTAGTATCATTAACGCCATGATTTTGCCATCGCGGGAACGACTATCAATGCCGTGTTGTAAAAGTTCCAACAATAAGCGGCGATTGGGTAGCCCTGTCAAGGGATCGTAAAATGCCAGTTGGCGAATTTGTTCTTCAGCGGTTTTGTACTCGCTGATGTCGGTCATCGTGCCGATGTAATGGGTGACAACGCCGTTATTATTTTTAACGGAGGTGATGGTTAGCCATTGAGGATAGATTTCACCATTTTTGCGTCTATTCCAGATTTCACCTTGCCATGTCCCCGAATATTCAATGCTGTGCCATAGCCCCAGATAAAAATCGCTGTCGTAGCGACCTGATTTAAGAAAGCCAGGATTTTTACCGATGGCTTCTTCGGGGCTATAGCCCGTCATTGCAGTAAAGGCTTTATTGACCCGAATAATGCTGTTGTCCGCATCCGTAATCATCATGCCTTGTTGTGATTCAAAAACCGAGGCAGCCAATGTCAGTGCGGCGTTATTTTCTTGTAGTTGTTGATATTGACTATACAAGCGTAGAAAAACGTGAACTTTGGCTTTTAAAATGTGATCGTCTAACGGTTTAGTCAAATAGTCAGTCGCGCCAGCGGTATAACCGCGCATTTTGTCGCTGTTTTCTTTATAAGCGGCGGTTAAAAAAATCACCGGCGTATCGGCAGTACGCTGATCGGCGCGTAGTTGTTCGCAGACTTCATAGCCGTCCATTTCTGGCATCTGCACATCGAGTAGAATCAGTGCGTAATTGGTCTCCAGTGCCATTGTTAATGCGTCAAAACCGTTAGCGGCTTCTTGTAGTTGGGCATCTACGCCTTTCAAAATGGTGCGGATGGCAAGACGATTGTTTGGGTTGTCATCAACTATCAAAATTTTGGCTTTTTCTGTCATCATTTTTCGTCCACCGACACCAACAGACTAATAATATCTTCCATACTGGCAATGTAATCGACTGCGACGCGCCCAATAACGGCATTGGGCATGGTATTGAATTCTGTATCAACTGGGTTTAAGACAATACACAAACCGCCCAGTTGTTTAACAATGACCATCCCGTCTGCACCATCTGAATTCGCGCCACTGAGTATCACGGCAATGAGACTGTTTTCAAAGGCTTCCGCCGCACTACTTAATAATACGTCAATGCTGGGACGCACTGATTTCACAGGTTCGTCTTCTGATAAGGCGAAGGAAAATTGCTTGTTTTGTTCGACCAGTAAATGATAATCAGGCGGGGCAACATAGACATGACCTGCAACAATAGACTCTTTGTCTCTTGCCATCGATACCGGTAAGTCGGTCACTGTATTCAGTATGTGGGCAAGATTACTTTCACAACCTTGAGGCAGATGTGCCACTATGACAATAGCCAAGGGGTATTCCTTAGGTAAGGAAGCTAATAGTTGCTTTACTAGCGGTATACCCCCTGCGGATAGACCGATGACTAACATTTTATACATTAGGATGACCCAATACGTTTACGGTATAGTTGTAATGAACTGTCTAACAGTGTTAGTTGTGGGTGTTTTTTTGCCAAGTCTACAATATTTTCACCCCGTCCTAGCAATAAAAAACCGCCACGCTCTAAGCTGCGCGTCAGTAAATTAACAACGTGTTCTTGTAGGGCGTTGCCAAAATACAGCAATACGTTACGACACACCACTAACTGCATTTCTTTAAACACATCGTCAACCACTAAATTATGCTGAATAAATTCTATAGGCTGTTTAAATTCATCACGAATACGAATGACAGTCTCTGATTCAATAAAAAAATCGGCAAAGTCACCCATACCGCCTGCGTGGATATAATTATCGTTCCACTGTTGTTTGTGTCGTACCGACCAACAACCTAAGCGTGCTTTATCGAGAAATAATGGATTAATATCGGAGCTGAAAAGTCGGCTTCTTTTTAACAAGCCGGTTTCGTACAGCAAAATAGCGAGACTGTACGCCTCTTGTCCATAGCCACAACCGACTTGCCAGATGTTGATGCGTGGAAAACTGGCAAGTCGCGGTAAAACCGTGTTGCGTAAATAATACCAAACACTGGGGTCACGAAAAAAATCTGAAGTAGGCACAGAAATACTGTTAATGACGGTTTGTGCAACCGCTTCGTCATATAGCACTATCGGTATCAGTTGTGATAAATGCTGTACTTCAAAATCATGGGTTAACGCCAGCAATCGCCGTTTTAGTGATGCTCTGGCATAACCCGTGAAGTCATAGCCGTAGCGTTCTTTAAGCGCGTTAAGCAGCAAGTTGACTTCCACATCTTGGATGTGATGATTTTTCCATTTGAGTAAGGTCATTGCTAGCTAAGTTCGATATAAATTGTCGAAGTAACTTTATTGATTAATTCAATAAGTGCATTAACATCAACAGGTTTCGCTAAATAGGCATTCGCGCCCGCTTGCAAACATAATACATCGTCACCCTGCATGGCTTTAGCAGTAATCGCAATAATCGGCAATTTATCATAACCTAAGGCACGAACACGGCGTATTAACTCATAACCATCCACTTGCGGCATCATAATGTCAGTTAGCAACACATCAAAGGCTGTTTGTGCCAACAATTCTAAGGCTTTTATGCCATCTGGCGCGACCTCGACCACAAAACCTTTATTTTTTAACACCTTGGTGAGGGCAAAAAGATTACGCGCATCATCATCCACCAACAGTAATTTTTTGCCCAGTGGCGGCTCAGCACAGACTTTAACGCGATGATTATTTTTGTGTAAGGCGTGTAACACTTCTTCCCGCAAACGCTCACTTAACGCGTCTTTGGTAACAATACTTTCCGTCACGCCTTTCAGTTCAAACACTTCATTTTCAGTCAATTCGCGGGCTGAATAAATAATAATAGGCGGCGGATTAAGATGCTGGTGCGCTTGTTTTAGCCACTCAAAACCGCTCATATCGGGTAGTTGTAAATCGAGAATGACCACGGCAAAAGGCTGCGTTTGTAAAAGCTGTAATGCCTCGCTACCGGTTTCAGCAGTCACAATCATGCTTGCAGAGGCTTTCAGCAGATTTTCGACAAATTTTCTATCAGTAGCATTGTCTTCAATTAATAAAATCTGCGGTTTAGCGGCATTTTGCGTGACTTCTACCATCGTCTTCAACGCGCCGATGATGGTATCGCGGGTCACCGGTTTTTCCAAAAAGCCCAACGCAGCCAGCGTTTTTGCCTCACCTGTATCAGGCGCACCCGACATAATAAACACCGGAATTTTGGCAGTCGTCGCGTTGGCTTTCAACTGCCGCAACAAGTCTATACCGCTCATTTTAGGCAAGCCCAAATCGAGAAAAATCCCTGTCAACGGTGTTTTAGCAACAGTTGTTAATGCTTGTTCAGCCGATTCGACGGCGATAGGAATAAAGCCTAAAGTAGTAATCATGCGTCCTAGAATAGCCAATAGACGGGTGTCGTCTTCTACCAATAAGATATTACCGCCTGTCGTGGGGAGGGTGGCAACCGTTGTGTTTATTGGCACGGATAACTGCGCTTTAGTCTGTGTTTCAGGCGGCGCAAATGGATTATTTAAGCGTAAAACAAACTGACTGCCGTTGCCTATGGTGCTGGTAACGGTAATTTTCCCACCCAATAACTGCGTTAAATTACGACTAATTGCCAGACCTAACCCAGAACCGCCATACTTACGACTGGTTGAGCCATCTAATTGTTGAAAGGCACCAAAAATATGCTCCAGTTTGTCAGCGGGAATACCAATACCGGTATCGATGACTTCAATCTGTAAATCGTCATTCACTTTGCTGATGTGGACACTGACTGTACCCGTATCAGTGAATTTAATGGCGTTGGTCAGTAAGTTTGATAACACCTGCGTCAGCCGTTGCCTATCAGTATAAATAGTGTCGGGTAAATCAGTCGCTAGTTCGATAGCGAACGCTAAATTTTTCTTTTCTGATTGCGGTAAAAACACCCGCCGTAAATAAGCCACCATGTCAGCTAGTGGAAAGGATTCTTTAATCAGTTCCAATTTACCCGCTTCGATTTTTGATAAATCAAGAATATCGTTAATCAGTGTCAGCAGTTGCGCACCACTTTCACCAATAACGTTAGCCGATTCGATTTGATCGGCGGATAAATTATGTTCGTCATTTTCCGCCAAATTCTTGGACAAAATCAAAATGCTATTGAGCGGTGTGCGCAATTCATGCGACATATTGGCTAAAAATTCTGATTTATATTGATTGGCTTGTTGCAGTTCTTCGGCTTTAACTTTGGCTTCGATAATGACTTCTTTTAGTTGTGCACTTTGAGTTTCTAGTTTGTTATTTTTCAGCAAGGTTTCTTCTTGTTGAGCGCGTAATTCTTCTTGGCTGGATTTCAGTTCTTCATTTTGCGATTTCATTTCCTCCGATTGACTACGCAATTCTTCAGCGATAGCCTGCATTTCAGCATTACTGTGCAACAAAGATTCTTGCTGTTCGAGCATTTTTTGTTCAGCGCGTTTTTTGTCAGTAATATCACGCGCCGCCGCAAAAATACCTGCCACTTTTCCGTCACTATCGCGGTAAACACTGGCGTTATACAACACGTCAGTAATTTTACCGTCATGATGACGAATGGCTAAGGGGTAATCCATCACAAAACCTTGGAAAAAAACGCGCTGATAACCGATACGCGCCTTATCGGGTTCGGTAAAATAATCACAAAAATCACTGCCTATCAATTGGTCACGGACGACACCTGTCACTTTTTCGGTTGCCGCGTTGACATCCATGATTTTACCATCGACACCAATGGTAACTAACGGGTCGAGACTGGCTTCAATTAAACTGCGGGCATAACCTGCGCTGGCGCGTAGCTCGGCAGCTTGCTGACTGGTTTCTACCAATAACAGGGAATTATGTTCAGCCGCTTGTAAATTGGCAAAATGTAAGCCTAAGGCAGCAGAGGCAGCGTTGAGAAACAGATGGTGTTTGGGTTGCAATGAGGTAGTCACGGCTAATTCCACGACCGCTAACACTTCTTTTTTATGCGCGATAGGATAAATAATTAATTCATGCGGGGAAAATTCGGCTAAGCCGGTGCTGATAATGGTTAAACCCGCAGGCACAGGCGACAGTATCACTGCTTGATTACTTTTTGCACACTGCCCTAATAAACCTACGCCCAGTTCAAAACTGGTTTCAGCTTGATTACTACGCGCTAAGCCGTGGGTACTGACGCGCTGATAACGTCCGTTTTCCAGTAAATAAACCGCACCAACTGGCACATCTAACAAATCACATAATAAATGTAAAACCTGTTCTGCCGCCTTGTTGACTGAACTTTCCGTTGAGACCACACTGGTCAATTGGGTGATATTTTCACTGAGCCAATGCTCTTGTTCAATTTGCTGCACGATGGTGTGAAAGGTTTCTGCTGCTTTGGCAATCGCACCAATTTCGTCGGTACGGTGTAATTCGGGTACGCAGATTCGTTCGCCATTCGCTAAACGTGTTAGCGCGTCAGTAATACGAATCAAAGGGCGCGTTATCGTGCGTCCACCCCATACCCCTAAGCCAACAGCAAGCAAAATCAAACCTGCCGTGGCAAATAATAAGACGCGCTGGATATTATGGTATTCGCGTAATATTTCAGCGTGTTCAATTTTAGCAAAAATCCCCCAAAGTACCTTGTCGCCTAGAGCGTTAGGAAAGGGGATAAATGGTTTGACACTCGCTATAATTTTAATGCCACGATAATCGGATGCGATTAGCGTAGCGGTTTTGCCTGCCAACACGGTTTCTGAGGGTTTAGTTTTAATCTGTCTTTTCAAGATGGTACTTTCCTTGCTAAAACGAGAATCAGTCAGCATCCAACCGTCTTTACCTACCACAATGACCTCGCCCGTTTCACCCATACCTGTTTTATCTGTCATCAGATCGCTCATCTTGGCAACCGGCAATTGAATCGCTATCACACCCAAAAATGTTTGTTTTTCTTCATCGAATACGGGCATGGCAATAAAACTAGCCGCCTGCATTTTATCAGGCGCGTACTGTGAATAATCCGCGAAACTGAGTTGATCAGGAATAGCATCCTTTAGTAAAGGCGTAACCGCCTTTGCTAATCCTGAATTTCGCCAAGGACCTGTGCGTAAATTGGTCGCAAAATCGGCGGCTTTTTTTAGACTGAAGACGACGTTACCTTGGGTATCAATCAGAAACAGATCTTCCCAATCATAAGCATTATTGCGACGAGAAAAATAGGGCAGAGCAATACGGTGTATTTTATCGTAAGCCTCAATTGAAACTCGCGTTTGCGTTTGCACACTTTGGTAGTCGTGTCCTGCTACTAGGTAATTTTGCTGTAACAGCACTTGGGCATGGTCGCCCAACGCATTAAATTCTGTACTGAATTTCTCTAACAAATTAACTGTAGTTGGTGCAACCGCCAAAATACTTATTTGCGCCTGTAGCGACTCTACCCAACGATTCAGCGCACTCCATCTGGCTTCTAAGACAGTAGATAATTTTTCCTTTGCGGCTGTTTCCAAGGCATTTTGTGTCAAATACGAGGTAATGAGCAAGGCAATGAGCATCGTAAACGTGGTCTTGGATAGCATTAACAACAACAATCGAACTTGAATTTTCACGCGCTTACCTCTTTTAAATACAGTTGCAAAAACGGCATAACTATAGTCGATGTGGGCTTGTGCATTATAAAAATGCACAAATCTTTACATAAAGCAAATTCAACTGATACACCGTCATCATACTGAATCTGTTGATATGCAATATACACCATATAATCTTCATTAAAGTCCAGTATTATTGGGAAATTAACGGCATTATTGTCTATTTGCAAATAACAATCATTTTTATCTTCATACCCATTTAGGTTATAATTTTATGCTAAAAATTATGACCAAATGAGGGTGTTAAATAAAAATGTTCAATAAAACGTTAATATCAGGTGGAATACTGACAGCATTAATTACCTTAAGCGCATCAGCTAATGCCTTAGAAAAACCACAGACTATGGAAGATATGTGGAAAATTATTCAAGCTCAACAAAAACAAATTGATGAACTTAGGTCTGAGAAGCAAGTAGCGACGGCGGCACCCACACCTGCACCTATACCCGTTAATAAAGCACCTACCGAAGAAGTAAAAAAATTAGAGCATAAAACCGATGTATTAAGTCAGGAAGTTGAAAAATTACGCACCAATTTAGCCATTCCTGAAGAAGCGCAATACAAAAGTGCTTATGGTTTAGGTCCTGCGGCATCGAAGGTTTATCAGGTAGGAAAAGGGCTTTCTATCGGTGGTTATGGCGAAGCTAATTATCAAGCCATCGTAAATGATGAAACTGCCCAAAAAAATGGCGACAATGCTAATTTGCATAACAATACCGATTTTGAACGTTTGGTGCTGTACGCGGGTTATAAATTCACTGACAGCATTTTATTTAACAGTGAAATTGAATTTGAGCATGGTTCAACGGATAAAGGCGGTAGCGTCTCAGTAGAATTTGCCGCCTTAGACTTTTTCTTCGATCCAATGATTAATGCGCGTGCGGGTATGGTGTTATTGCCTATGGGCTTTATTAACCCCATTCATGAACCGCCGTTTTATTTTGGTAACAATCGCCCAGAAGTGGAACGCCGCATTATTCCAACAACATGGCGTGATATAGGTGTCGGTATCTTTGGTGAATTAGCCCCTAACCTAACCTATACCGCTTATGGTGTTAATAGCTTGAATGCGGCTAATTTTGATAGCAATGGCATACGCGGTGGCAGACAACAAGGTAGTCAAGCCAGAGCTGAAGATTTAGCCTTTGTTGGTCGTTTGGATTACGCACCAGACTTTTTAGCTGGGTTATCGTTTGGTGGTTCAGCTTATTTAGGTAACACAGGACAAAATCAAACGTTTGCAGGTCAACGTGCGGATGCGTTTACCCAGTTATATGAAGGTCATATCCAGTTAAAATATCGCGGCTTAGAATTCCGTACCTTAGGTTCTTTCGGTCATATAGATGATGCGGGTCTGTTGAGTAAAGCCAAAAACCAAACCATTGGCTCATCAAATTACGGCTGGTACACTGAAGTTGGCTATAACATATTGCCGCTATTTACTGAAAACACCGCACAATATTTAGCACCGTTTTTCCGCTATGAACATTTCGATACCATTGGCAATGCTCCTGATGGTTATAAGGATGATCTAACCAAAGATCAACAAATTTACCAAGTGGGCTTGCAATACAAACCAATTCCTAATGTCGTTATTAAAGCGGATTACCGTAATTTCACTGCCAAAAAAGGCACAGTACCCGATGACTTTAATCTAGGTTTCGGTTTTATTTTCTAGTACTAAGGCATTTATTCATTGATGTAGTATGATATAAAAATCCGCTACTCGCGTACCATCAAGCCGCCAGTCAGACATTCTCATGTCTGACTGGCGGCTGTGTTATAAGTCAACCTCATAACGTATATCGACAAAATCAACGAATAGGCACTATGAAACTCCTTAAATTTATGCTGCTTTTAGGGCTACTAACCGCCGTAAGCTCCAGTTTTGCCACCGTTTTTTACAGTAAAAATGAAGCGATGGAATTGGCGTTTGGTAAAGGCACACCTGTAGAGCAGTTAGCATTATTCCCTGACGAACAACAAATGGCTCAAATACAACAACTTGCCAAAGTTAAATTAGAGTCAGGTTTATTTACTTTCTATGTCGGCAAAAACCAAGACAAAATACTCGGTTATGCGGCAATTGAAACCAGCACCGTCAGAACCAAACCAGAAACCTTGATGATAGTGCTAACGCCTGAAGGTGATTTGCGCAACGTCTATACCCTCGCTTTTCATGAACCACCTGAGTATATGCCACCTGAACGCTGGTTTGAACAACTCTACAAACGTCCATTAGCCGATATGGATTTTAACAAAGGCGTGGATGGCATATCAGGCGCAACCCTTAGCACCCGTGCTAGTATCGATAGTATTCGCAAAGTGATGGCAATCTATCAAGTGTTAGTAAAAAAACCAGAGTAAAACTATGCGTTATTTTGTAACAGGTGAACAACAGCGTAAATCGTTGTTAAACGCCTTAATATTAATGTTCCTAGGGTATATTGCATTGTTGTGGGTCAGTAATGGTATGATGTATTTTCATCACATGAACTTAACGCCTAGCTCAGTTATTGCCTATTACCTCGGTTCTGAAGAACAATTCACACCGCCGCGTAGTTACCAAGGTATGTTAGAAGTCTCGCATTTTCATCTGTTTTCGATGGGCATGTTAATAGTCACGCTCACGCATTTAATGCTGATGACTGAATTTTCGATGCGTCTAAAAATCTGGTTAAGCGGTTTAACCTACATTTCTGCTTTAGCCGATGAAGCCGCTGGCTGGTTAGTACGATTTGCCCATCCCTTGTTCGCTTATTTTAAAATTGCCGCTTTTTTAGTACTGGAGCTTTGCTTGCTTGCCTTATTAATGGTGGTCATTTTTTCCTTGATACGCGCTCGCGCTCAGCTACGGAAAATGGATGTAGCGTAACGTTAAATTATAAACATATATCACTCCCACGCTGACGCGTAGAAATAAATCAAACATCGCTCCAGCGAGGCAAGACGCTAAAACGTCTTTGACTACATTTCTACGCAGAGCGAGGGAACGATATGAATTACTATGGAGATTTTAATATAATGAAAATTCTGTTATTTGGTAAAGGCGGTCAAGTTGGGTGGGAGTTACAACGTAGCCTCGCACCATTAGGCGAATTGATTGCCTTGGATGCGAGTAGCACAGACTACTGTGGCGATTTTAATAATCTTGAGGGTATCGCTAAAACGATTCGCGATATTGCTCCCGATGTCATCGTTAATGCCGCTGCGCATACCGCTGTGGATAAAGCCGAAAGTGAACCTGAACTCGCGCGTACTATCAACGCCCTCGCCCCCGGCATCTTAGCTCAAGAAGCGAAACGGATTAACGCGTGGCTAGTGCATTATTCCACTGACTATGTGTTTGATGGCAGTGGGCAGCTGCCGTGGTTGGAAAGCAATACCACCGCGCCATTGAGTGTTTATGGGGCAACTAAACGAGAGGGTGAACAAGCTATTATTGACTCTGGTTGTCAATATCTCATTTTTCGCACCAGTTGGGTGTATGCGGCACGCGGTGCAAACTTCGCTAAAACCATGCTCCGTCTTGGCAGTGAGCGTGATCGTCTCACCGTTATTAATGACCAAATCGGCGCACCAACAGGGGCTGATTTATTAGCCGATGTGACGGCTCATGCTATTCGCGCCACACAACAACAGCCAGAATTAGCCGGGCTTTATCACCTTGTTGCAAGCGGTGAAACCACATGGTATGAGTACGCCCGTTTTGTACTTGATTTTGCACGGAATGCTGGCATAGAAATTAGGGTTGTGGATGATGCCATAGAACCTGTTCCGACCAGTGCATTTCCCACACCCGCTAAACGACCACTCAATTCACGATTGAATACGAACAAACTGTGTGCTAGTTTTAATCTGAATTTACCCCATTGGCAAACAGGTGTAGCACGAATGCTCACCGAAATTTTAGGAAAATAATTATGACAAATCGTAAAGGTATCATTCTCGCTGGCGGTTCTGGCACTCGGCTTTATCCTGTCACCAAAGTAGTCTCCAAACAACTACTGCCTATTTATGATAAACCAATGATTTACTACCCGCTCAGTACCCTGATGCTGGCAGGTATTCGGGATATTTTGATTATCTCCACGCCACAAGACTTACCTCGCTTTGAACAATTGCTTGGTGATGGTAGCGATTGGGGTATTAATCTGCAATACGCTGTACAGCCTAGTCCCGATGGTCTGGCACAGGCATTTACCATTGGTAAAGATTTTATTGGTAATGATCCCTGCGCTTTGGTGTTAGGTGACAATATATTTTATGGTCAAGACTTACCTGCACAGTTGGCTAATGCCTTAGCAAGAACCCAAGGCGCAACCGTTTTTGCCTATCATGTAGCAGACCCAGAACGTTACGGTGTCGTTAGTTTTGACAAACAGGGTCGCGCACAAACTTTAGAAGAAAAACCCGCTCAGCCTAAATCTAATTATGCGGTAACGGGTTTGTACTTTTATGATAATGAAGTAGTGAATATTGTTGCCAATCTTAAGCCTTCACCACGCGGCGAATTAGAAATTACGGATGTTAATCGTATTTATTTGGAGCGAGATCAACTATCAGTGGAAATCATGGGACGGGGTTATGCGTGGCTAGATACGGGAACGCATGAAAGTATGATTGAAGCGTCTAATTTCATTGAGACTATCGAACATCGCCAAGGTTTAAAAATAGCTTGCCCCGAAGAAATAGCTTATAACAATAAATTTATTAATGCAGAACAACTACAAAAATTAGCAGAGCCGTTGGCTAAAAATGGTTATGGTCGCTATTTATTGCAATTATTAAAAGAGGACATCATTTCATAACCAGACTTGCTTCTAGTCATCAATATCTAGAACTATTATTTATCTAGTTCCCACCCGCGTGGGAACTAGATTTTTTTTTAAAATCTGGTCAAAAATTCGATTGCACTTATTCTATTAATCAAAGTGCTATAATTTTCGCTAGTTTAATAGCACATCTAATATATTAAGAACGATCGGTGTAAATATGGAATTAAACAACCTACAGCAAGAACATCATAATCAGTCAAAAGTGAGGGTCGCGCCGTTAGGATTTGAGGCAAATGTTGTAGAGAAACTGGAAAAAATTTTCCAACGCGAGCGTCCAGAGCAGAGAGCTTATACGACTATCTACCCCTACGCAGGCGAATCCGTTGATATTCTTTTAGTCAATTACAATAATCCGCTGGCTTTGAGCGAAAAAGACACTATCGTTAGTAAGCATGGCTCTGATGTAAAAATTGTAGCCGCCAGCCAAACTGCGTTGGCGGATGAATCGATTGCCTATTCGCTTTATCCCTATCAGGTTCATGGTATATTGCTTGCCGCTCGTATATTGAGCGTTCGCGACAAAACCGTGGATGTCTCCGCTACATCAATACCTCAGCGTCAAACCGACGTATTGGCACCTGCTAACACCAGTACAGAAAGTGCTAAAGGCTATTTAGTCTTGGTGGTAGATGACAGTGTATCGATACAAAAATCGCTGGAATTAAACAACCTACAGCAAGAACATCATAATCAG
>Ga0102851_10001383_pt1 | contig 13800 bp, 11 predicted proteins | sample Mud3Dept3metaG_FD_79558 | JGI IMG/M metagenome (GOLD analysis project Ga0102851, IMG submission 79558) | Freshwater wetland microbial communities from Ohio, USA, analyzing the effect of biotic and abiotic controls - Mud 3 Core 4 Depth 3... | ecosystem: Environmental > Aquatic > Freshwater >... | reverse complement strand
AGTAAACACCTTGACGTTTTTGGTGTGAATCTCATCTATGGCCATGTCCATGATGTTTCGCAGTTCTCTGGAGTTTCCGTAAAGGGGATCTACTCAGCTACGAGTATCGGGTGTCTACGGACGCTGAATGCTCCATTTCTCAAAGGAAAACCAAATAATTGGCGGCATGGATTTGGAATTGTAGAGTACCGTATCAATGGAACGTTCACGCAATACGTTCCAACGATGGTCAACGGAGGGTTCTCTTTCAATGGCAAGAAATTCTGATTACGCTTGGGCAGCGACGTATAAAGATAAAAAGACCATATATCAGTTCGATGCAGAAGGAAATGAAATCAGTATCAGTTCTCTTCCGGATCAAGAGCAAATCACCCACATTTCACTCATCCCGTATGCTCCTGACGGGAAGAAGATCGATCCGTTACAGCCCATAGTCCTTCATGTTCATGCAGGGGAACTTCCAACACTTTATTGGCAAGTAATCTACAATGCGAGCATCGGAGAAGAATGGCGTCGTCGAGTCTTGGGGATCGAAAAAGACGGAAAAGGATGCTATATTATTATAGAACCCGATGGTATAATTAGATTCACAACGAGTTTACACATTTAAGTTTATTCTGAATCATGTCCCGCGAGGAGGACGTTTACAATGGCTGGATTTAGTGATTATACAGAGAAGAAAGTTCTTGATTTTTTATTCAAGCAGACTACGATGGGAACCGCCCCAGCAACGCTATGGTTCTCACTTCACGGGGCAGATCCTTCGGATACAGGCGCTTCTGAACTCTATTTCGGGACAGGATCATATGGCCGCGCAGCCTGTACTCCTGATACAAACAACACAACGCATACGCAGTGGAATGCAGTAACGGTCTATTCATCCACGAAACAGCGTATGTCGAATAAGGTTGACATCAAGTGGCCGGTAGCGACTGCTAACTGGAATGGCGGAACAGCTATTCAGTTCTGGGGTTGTTATGACGCGAGCACGGCCGGAAACTTCCTCTTTGGCGGAAGTATCAGTGGTGGCGGCGTCGTTGTGCTTGATACAAACCAACTCATGTTCGCTGGTGCGAGCCCGACTGGTAACTTGACGTTCGATATCGATTAATTTAATAAGTTGTTAATGGTATGGGAGACAATGTTGCCTGGACAGCAGGATCTGGTACTACCATCGCAACTGATGAGATCAATGGTGTCCATTTTCAAAAAGTGTTTGCAATGGCGGGTAATACCGCCATTGCCATTGCTGGCCTAACTGTCACCGGCAATGGTGAACTTGCCCTTCCGTCGAGCCCTTTGGCTGATCGGAAGCGGGTCATTCTTCAAAACCGTTCGACAATTCATCCGTTGTATCTCGGTCCTACTGGTGTCACATACTCAACAGGACTTGAAATCCTTCCTGGGGCGATTGCCACACTAGAGCTGGGGCCAGCCGTGACGCTGTATGGCCTCTCGGAAGCAGGAGGGACTTGTAATGTCAGGGTGTTCGAGATTTCTTAGTATTTTCTTTGTCCTTTTTTCTGCTATTTCCTGGGCCGATGTTTCAGGAGTTTCACAGCCCGCGAACTGTGTAACCGCCCCGACGTTAGCCTGCCTGGCTGGACGCACTGCAGCACAGACTCTTGTGCTTGGAGCAGCGGGGGCTGAAGCTGATGATGGAGCCATTCGATTTGCGAATGCCCAGAGTATTTGCTGGGAGGCTGATACCGCCGGGACCGATGTCTGTATGTCAGTTGATAGTGCAGAATTGTTCCAGTTTGATAGTCCAATCATTATCGCTGATCAGACAGCAGCGCCCGGAAATCTTGTCAGTATTTATGATAATGACGTAAATACGTTCAACACGACATGCTCCGATAGTGGTGCTGCTGGAACACTGAGCATCGTTGACTCCGATAAGACGTCGTCAGATCAATGGGATGTCTGTGATGGAACGTCTCTCCGATGGCGGTTCCCAGCAACGGCAACAGATACGACCTACGCCCTGTTCGCCACGGCAACAGCTGGAGCCCCTGCGTTTCGGGCCATAGTAGATGGGGATATCCCTAATACCATTACGGCATCGAATTACCTGGCGTTGACTGGTGGGACACTCACTGGGCAGGTTCATGTCGATAACAACCAGGGGCTTCGTTTGTCTGAAGCTGATGGTTCGGGATCGAACTACGTAGAACAGCAGGTAGCCGCTCGTTCCGACGACATCGTTCTCCAGTGGAATGTCACGCCAGCGACCTGTACGGGAGATGGGAACGGTGGCGTGCTTACGCTGAACGGAACCGGGCCGTACACGATCGACTGTGAAGCGGATGATGGTGGTGGTAGTACTCCGGATATCGATTCGGTGACAGGTCAAGATGATTGGGCAACTGCAGCTACCAAGGTCACGAATGATCTTACCTTCTCAGGGGTCGAGGCGGATTTCGAGTCTGGAGCGTCCAATGCGTGGCCTCGGTTGCTTAATGAAGCGACCCCAACGTCCGGAGATTGTGATGCCGCTGGGGAATCAGGTCGGTTGATGTTCGATCCCGACGACGACACCGATGGGACGGTCAAGGTCTGTCGTGGAGCTGCTGGGTGGAAGGATATTGATGACGATGGTGGAACTGGTGGCGGGGTTGCCACGATCAAAGAAGATAATGCTAACGTCACGACTTCTGCCACGGCTATCGATTTTGCAGAACCAGATGCCACCCTGGTGTCTGGAGCTACTGGGGAATCGGAAGTCAATATGGCACTGTATGCCATCCTTGGTGGCCGGTCGGCTGGGCAGAACCTCGTCCTTGGCATCCCGGCCAATGCCGCTGATGCGGGACGGCTGCGCTTGGCGAATGCGGAAACCATTTGCTGGGAAGCTGATGCCGCCGGCACCGATGTGTGTATGTCGGTGAATGTCGATGAGTTGCTAACTACTGATGCTTTGACGCTCGTGGTCGATTCCGATGCTGGGGGAACAGAACCGGCCGATGGGGCTGGATTCGTTATCGAGGGCGGCACCGGAGATGTTGCTATCAAGTACGAAGACACCTCGAATGAAAACCAGCTGCAGTTCACCGGAGCGGCTGGAGGGTACTCGTTCAGCTCTAAGATATCAGTCGGTGGGACAGGGAATGCGGAGTTCGTAGACCAAGGCAGTGCATGTACCGATCCGGCTTCTGGAAGTACAGCATTGTGTACTATCGGTGGGAATGTGTATGTGAAGGATACCGGAGCTACGTCAAAGAGGGTGGTGGACACCGCTGTGGCTCAAAAACTTGGTGGGGTCATGTTCGACTTTGGGTCTAACTCAATCGCCACCTCCGATGAGTGGGCATTTCGATTGAAGCCATATGCTCAAACAGTAACACGGATTGAGTGCGAAGCGTATTCCGGAACCTCATTTACGATCAAGGTCTGCAAAAACGAGGATCTTGGTGATGATACATGTGCAACAAATCTTCTTGATTCGACAGAGTCCACGACCTTAGTCTGTGATACGACTGGTGCTTCCGATACAGCGATCAACTCCGGTGGAATTGCTGCTCGGGGTGAAGTATCGATCGTGGTGACCGCCGTGAGCGGAACCGTGACCAAGGGTGAGGTGTACATTGAAGGTACGATGGACAACTAGTGTTCTCGTCGTTCTTCTTGCGCTACTGGTCGGGCTACCAGCTTGGGCGGACACGAGTGCCAAGTCATGCTCAGGGGCATCGGGTGGTGGTGTGGGCAGTTCATCGACCTGGACGAACCCGACAGACGCTTGTACGTCTAACGACACCCGTGCCAGCTACAACGGGACGGGACAGGGCGTGCTGTTCATCAAGGATTGGGGCTTCAGTATACCCTCGGACAGGGTGATTACTGGGATCACCGTGACGTTCAACGGATGCAGTCCTGAAAGCACGGCCACCCGCCGTCGGATCTCAGCGAACCTGACGATCGACGGCACGAACGTCTGCAACAGCACCTGGAAGACTACGAACGCTTCATCAGGAAACCTCTCGCTAACACAGGATTCGTCTGCACCGATCTGTGCGGCAGCGGCGGGAACTGATGGTGACGAGGTCGCTGGTACTACCACTGACTATTGGTGTACCAGCCAGCCGACACCAACTGAAGTCAATAGCTCGAATTTTGGCGTAATGGTTCGAGACTATAATGCTACAGCGCACTTACTCGCTGTAGATCAGGTTAGTGTCTCAATCGAATACGTCACGACGACCACGACGACCACGACTTCATCTACGACGACCACCACTAATCCAAAAAGAAATATGATAGTAGGGAACTGACGTGTTGCTGTTGACTCTTCTCCTTGTTCTTCTGTGCCCGACACTGGTAGAAGCCACTTGGCAGGGTGTGTCTCTGGTAGGGTTAACAGTGACACCAAAGCTCGTTGGAAGTGAAGATTTTACCCAACGATCTAGCTGTAAAGGGGCCTGGTTGATTGGGGCTGATTGTACAAATTCTGGTGATACAACGTGTGAAGACTATTGCACTGGTGATGGCACTGATAACGGAACGTCTACAAATGCAGTTCAATCAACGACTGTACCCTCGGGCTCCCCAGCTAGCGCACGGAGTCTTGATTTCACAAACGCTTGGGTTTCTATTGGAACAGATAATAAATTCTTGACGAGTCCTTTCACTGCTCTGTGTTGGGAAAAGGCAGATACGTGTGAAGCATCTGGAACCGAGCGGGTGGTGATGGGGGCTTGGAGTGATTCGGTCGATGCCGATTGGCATGTGTATAATTGTTATAGTGACTCGGTCAATTTGAGTACGTCAGTTTATGGAATCCAGTATGAGTTCCATAAAACAGCTATGGGAACAGATACGTGGTATCACGTTGCGTCAACGTATGACGGCTCTGTTTTTCGTGCATACCTGAATGGGGTTGAGGATTGCGGGGATAGTGGAGTTAATAATGGTACTGGGTGTCAAGCGACGACGGGGACTGTCACTGATCATGATTACAATTTAAATATTGGTCGTCGGTCTTCAGGTGAAGGATATTGGGATGGTCTGATCTACGAATGTGCCTACTTCAGTGAAGCATTAACAGCTCAAAATCTCTGCGACATCTGTGAGTGTGGCTTACGGGGGGATGTCACCACAGCTCGGGATTGCGGGTGTACCAGCGCATGTCAGACTACCACCACCACTACCACTACCACCTCCAGCACGACGACGACGACGCTCGTTGCTTATACGGATGCATTTACTTCAATCGACTCGAATTGGACGCAAGTGACCTGGGACGATGGCGTGTTGTCAGTTACGAGCGGTGCTGTATATTCTGGTACTACCGATTCCTTGATGTATCGAAATACCTTTACGCCCAATGCAGGTTCTAATTTTGCTTGCACATTATTGTATCGTCCTGGCACGAATGAATCAGGGGCAGGGGTATGTACTGGGGTAAGTGACGATGGGGCTCCTGAGTCGGCCGAAGACAATGCGGTCTGTTGTTACACCACAAACAGCATCATTGGCCTCGCGTATTTTGAAAATGGTAATTATGTAACTGATACTAAGCAGTGGAGTACCGATACTGTAGATAGTGGAGATTACCTCGCTATTGTGCGTACCGGAACGGACACCTTTGCTTGCTACTGGTGTGATGCGAGTGCAACAGGGTGCGATGCTGTTAGCGACTGGACGCATTGCTACAATAGTGCAACGGGTTGTGATGGAACAGGTAGTGGGGACGTAACCAGATCAGGCATCACAAATCCTGGTTCACAGGGTGTCTATGTGTGGAAATCGTCGGTCTCCGAGTGGGGAGTTAATGCTATGGGTGGTGGACAAGGAACCACGCTCCCTGCTCCAGCGACGTGCGCGCCAAACTCGTAAAGGTCTATGATGCTCCATCTCATCCTCCTCCTACTCCTACTCCTCCCAACGCTTGCCTCTGCGCAGATGCGTGGCGGTGTTGTCCGTGGGGTTGCCCTGGGGAGCGTTCCCGCGTGTAGTGGGAGTTATGATCAATGCGAAGCTGTATTGACGAACGCATGCCGATGTGGCTCAGAAATATGTCTTTCTGGAGAATGGTGTTGCGCGGCCGATAGCTCGTGTTGTCAAGATCAAGAAACGTGCCAAGTCCTCTCCTGTTCAGTGGCGGAGGATTACACACAGCGGGCATCCTGCAAGGGGGCGTGGCTGATCGGGACTGATTGTACTGATACCGGGGACACCACGTGTGAGAACTATTGTTCTGGTGGTTCGTACGCCGGGACAAACATCGGAGCACCATCCAGCGTGTCTGTCCCAAGCTCCTCTCCGACTTCTGCACGGTCCTTAGACTTTGAGCTTGGCGACAATGATGATCGAGTAGAAATCACGACTAATACTGTATTTAATTCAGCATCATTTACAGCGATGTGTTGGTTAAATGTTGAGGCAGATGATGGTTTACCGATGAGTCGGGGGGATAGGTATAGTGATTCGGGTTGGGATCTTGTGGCTCCAATGTTTGCTTCACCGGCACCTGAGTCCCAGCTTATTACAAATACCAATACTTACTACAATGATTGGGATACGCAAGGAGCAACTGCAGTGTGGCGGCACTATGCAGTTACGTGGAATGGGTCAGGATCACAGCACAAGTTATACTTGAATGGAAATCTCGACTGCGATGGAACCTGTGTAACGCCAAATGGCTCATCGATCCCGAATCCGAGTTCCCCGTACGACTTGTTGACCTTGAGTGATCCGGACTTTGAATACGATGGGCTTCTGTACGAATGCGCTTACTTCAACGAAGCTCTGAGTGCGCAAGATATCTGCAATATTTGCGAGTGCGGATTACGTGGTGATGCGACTTCAGCACGCGACTGCGGTTGTACGAGTACGTGTCAAACTACCACGACTACCACTACGGTGGAAACTACTACGACCACAGCGCCTACGACTACCACTACGGTGGAAACTACTACGACCACAGCGCCTACGACCACGACGACGCTGGGCTACTGGCAGGATGACTTCGAGCGTGCCTCCTTGAATCCTGGTAGCTCGTATGGTTCAGGTGCAAAGCTGTGTTCATCAGGATCATGCTGGACGCAGAATACAGCGGCGACCCCCAGTATCACGATTACGGGAAGCTCCGATTTCATTGGAAGTGACGCTACCTCTGATCAAGCCGCATGGTACAATAACTTCTTACCGTCGGATAATCAGGGATACGCCTGTGCAAAGATTGGTGGGACTTCGACTAGCTCCGGTGGTATTGCGGTATGTTTGGGTATGTCGGCGAGTGGGAATTCTGCGTGCTGTGAGCCCCACTGGGGGGGTGCCCTTAACCATGATACATTTGTCGTAGTGAACTCGACTGAGGTAGGCGGTGCTTCTTTGGGTATCGACGGTGTATCTTGGGCAGTTGGGGACATCGTAGGGATTGAGCGTACTGATGTGGACACGTTTATATGCAAGCGGTGGCCGTCTGGCGGCTCATCTTGGACTACGATTCGTACAGCGGACTTTACCAGTGGCAACGCTGTAGCCTCTAGTGGCTATGCAGGGGTCTATCATTGGTACGGTAACAGTTGGATGGGAGAAGCGTTCGAGGTTGGTAATGGTTCTCTCCCTACAGGACATACCTGCACAGAATAAGAGGAGGAATTGATATGAGAATGTGTTTCGTCATGATTGCGCTGACTATCGTGTTAGCGCATACACGCCCAACATTCCCGCCAACGACAACGACGTTGCCCCCGAAGAGAGTTGCATGCGCGTAATTGCCTTCCTGCTGCTCCTGCTCGCGAGTCCCGTCTGGGCCGTGGACAAGATGTATATTGTCAACGAAAACCATACGGATTACGGGTGGGATTTGCCCATCGCGTCCAGTGAGAATATGTATCTCTCAGAGGGGGATTACTATCTCGGTGCTATTTCGGACGCTCTGGGAAACCCCGTAGACGAGCAGGCACGGTGGCAGCCGGATCATTGGATTCGGCAGTATCACTTCAAAGCAAATCGGAATAGTTCAGTCTACAATACGTGGATCGATCGGATGAAGTCTGGGCATATCACAGTGCCCATCAACTCACTGGTTACGCTCTACGGGTCCATTCCAACGGAGATGGCGTTTCGACTATCCTACTGGCCCGGTTGGGAGCAGCGTCGGACCGGGATCGAGTTTCTCTTGGGGATGTCGGAAGAAACCCATAACATCCCGTGGGGTCTGGCATCCATCTGGAACCACATGGGGGTGAAGTACACCTGGAAGGGTGTCTGCAATTGTGCAACAGATGCACCCTTCACAGCCCGTGAGACGAACAATGTTGGAGAGTTGTTCAAGTGGGCTGGGCCTGACGGGTCAACCGTCATGTTCAAATGGTACTATCTCGATGGCGGATCGAACCAATCGTGGGGTGGGTATGCCGAAGCCCGTACGAACACTACCGTCAGCTCCTTGGTGACCGCGCTCAACCGGTTTGTTGCTCGTCCTCCGTACGTGCCGTTTGCTGGATTGTTTGGGTATGGGTGGGACGACTTGACCTTCAACTCGACTGCACCGTTCACCCTTGTGGCGAACTTCAACGACCAAGAGAACCCCTCAGTACGGACCGCTCGGGTCAGTAATGCCATCGACTTCTTCCAGGATATCGAGGCGAATCCGACCGAACTGGCGAAACTGAGTACGGTGACGGGTGGCTGGGGTATGGATTGGTCGCTCTGGTCAGTCTCAATGCAGAAGCAGTCTGCGGCATTCCGGACTAGTATGGTGGCTCTGCGGTTGGCCGAGATGCTGACGAGCTGGGTGCATCTGGATTATCGGACGACATGGAAGAATCAGCAATCAGCCAATGAAGCCATGTGGCTCGATGCTGGAAAATACTTTGATCACAGTTGGGTAGGAGCTGGGTCGCAGAATACCGGCACCTCCTGCAGCGATGTCTCTGAATCCGTCATCAAGAATAAATGTGGATGGTCGAGTGACTTCGTCTCGAAAGTCTCAACCTTCCAGACCAACGCCGAGACAGCCTTCAAGGGGCTTTTCTCGACGCCTGGTACCGGCAATCGGTTCGTGGTGGTCAACCCGTTGGCGGAAGAACGATCAGACTACGCCGACCTGACGGGGACGTGGTCAGGGAGCTATACCGTAACGGACCTGGCGACAGGTTTACAGGTTCCAAACCAGGTGCTCAGTGGAGACACGATTCTCCGGGTCTACGCAAGTAACGTGCCAGCAGCTGGGTGGAAGATCTTTACGTGGGCATCGGGTGCAGGGCAGTCCTTCAGTGATGCAGCAACAGTCACCACGGGAGGATCGTATGTGCTTGGTAATGCCCTCTATGATGTAACGATCAATACTGGTGGGGAGATTACGAGCCTGGTCGATGACGCTCGTTCCGATACGGAGATGGTTGGTACGAGCAACTTCAATGTGTACTCCGCTGGTGGAACCGGATCACTTTCCTCTGAGAACGTTGGGCCAGTCTCGGCAACGGTTAAGGTCACCATAACCGGCCGGATGGTATATGTGACTCTATTTCGCGATACGGACCGTGTAAACATCGAGAATGTCATTTCCGCGTCGCAGACTGGTACGGTTCGTGGGTTCTCCTACACCTTTGCGGATAGCGGATCTGGACTCGACTGGCGATTCGAGGAGCTAGGGGCCGTCGCCAAACCGGGATTGACCGGGAATGGTGGGAACTTCCTGTACGGAACTCGTGCAGACTATATGCAACCCAACAGCTTCGTCGGTGGCACGCGGGGAGCTGGGGGCTACACCTACTACATGAGCAACTTGGAGAGCCAAGCGGTAAAGTTTGGGTCGAGTACGGCGAGTGCATTCTCGCTGCCTACGAAGACGATTCAACTGGTCACGACTGGAGATCCCGCTGGTGGTGGAATCACCAACCAGGCTGATGAAACATCGTTCACCTTCAAGTACGCCCTCCGGGGGGATACGGCGACCTTCTCTGGGGCTACGGCGATGCGGTTCGCACTACAAGCGCAGAACCCCCTCCGCGCGTTGGCGCTTCCGCAGAGCCAGAGTGGTACACGCTATAATAGCTCGACCTACTCTGCGTCGTTGGTGCGCCTGAGTGACCCTGACCTCATCGTGACTGCCTTGAAGCCCGTCGAGGAAGAGTATCGGGGACTCATGCTGCGCCTGTGGAATCCCACCACGAGCAGTAAGTCGGCGTCAATCACTTGGGACACTGCGGCAATTCCAGCTGACATGTCCGAGATGACTGGTATTGAAACCAACATTCGCCATCTGCCATTTCGCAATGGGTCAACCGAGGTCGTCGTGCCCGCCAAGGGGTTTCGGACCTATGGGTTTTCGTGTTGCCGAGGTGGGCATAGTTAGATGTCCCTGATTATCTTTTTTACATCTCCTACTACTGGATTACTTTCAAAGGTAGGAGATACAGTTGTTGAATCTACTGGCGTAGCAGGAGCTGTTCTCTCTTGCCCGTCTTCTGGGGAAGGAATCTCTGGAGATTTGGGCAATCCTCTATTGTCCTCACAATGCAACGGAACCGCCTCCTGCACTGCTACAGCAACAACAAACGCAAACGCTCAAGCTTCCGCCCTTCAGACTGTAACTGCTAACGCGCAAGCATCTGTATTCGCGTTTTCTTCATCTATAACTAGCAATGTAGCAAACGCGGCTCCTACCGTCGGAGTCAGTGCAACATCCGTTACCACTGAAAGTGGATTTACTAACCCAGTATTAGCCGCTTTCGGCTACGCGGTTACGGGAGCAACAGCGACACTTGACAAGACTACCCGTGCAGAGTCTGTCGCTATTGGGACTGGACTAGCACAATCGAATCTTTTCACAAGTTCTCAGGGAACGGTAACGGGAATTGGTGCAGTCCAAGTAAATATTCTTACCAGTTCTATTGGTGAAACATCCAGTGTAAGTGCTGTCACCCATCCGCGTATTTCTGCTTCCGTTCAAGGGATTGTTACGAGCACAGGCGCAGCACAATCCTTTACGCGATGCGTTGCAGATGGTGTCGCAGGGAGCGTAGGGACAGCGCAAGCAACACTGAATACATCGGTGTTTGCTACAGCTATTTGTGTTGTTCAAACAGCGGCCTCCCTTTCAATTACAACACCTGGAGTTTCTTGTTCAGCAAACGCTTCGGCTTTTGCAACAATTCTTTCATTAGTAAATGGAAATGCTTCTGTCGTTGCATTCGAATCAACTCCTTATCTATTTGCAGGAGCAGTTGGAGTTGCTACCGGATATGGACTTCTAGATAAAGCCGGGATTGGAAATGCGATTACTACGAGCACAGCCGCTGCTTCACCTATACTAATTGCTAACAGCGTAGGTGTTACAGTTGCTACTGGGGCCTGCGTTGCGTCCGTCGTGACGGCTGCTTCCTCTACTGGTATCAGCACTGTCGCAGCTTCTCCTGTTTTACTTGGTATAGGCGCAACCGCTCCTCCTGTTATTGGGGTGGGGCAAAATCCGATTCTCGCTCTAGCCGCGTCCACAACAGTAACGAGCGAAGGAATACTCGGGAGAGAGGTCGGTGCTTCGACATCTGTTTCGAGCACTGCGTCTGCGTCTGCGTGCGTACAAGTGATCGGAGCAAGTAATCCGAGCGAGACTGGAATCTCACAAGGAACCATCATTGCATCCGCGAATGCATATGGACTTGCTGTCGGAGATGCATTTGGCACGATCACTAGTCAAGTTATTGTCCAAGGAACGGCGATAGGAGAAGTCCTCGGAGTTGGGTTTACATCTCCGACGTTACGTATTACAGATAGTATTACAACAGGACTAAGCACTGTATCTGGGCAATGTAGCCTCGGAATTTCTGCAAATTCGACAGGAGACTCCGCAGGAACAGCAGCAGCAAACAGATATGTCATCGGAACAGCGATTGGTGCCGTCGTGAGCGATGCTGCGTTGAGTCGAGTTGTCGTATTCACCGACGCGACGGTTTCTTCATTAGTAATCTCCGCAGTACAAGCACGAATCATCGGGTCAGTGAACGGACAAGAGAGCTTGTACGCTTCTGGAAATGGAGTATTGAATCTCAACGCCTCTGGGGCAGTATGGTCGCTTGCGGCAGCAGAAAAACCACTTCCAGTGGGATCGTGTAGTGTTCAAGGAATCAGCTTAACCACTGGAATGCTAAATTGCTCTGCGAATGGTCAAGTCACCGTCTTTAGCTTAGGCGAACCTACTGGAGCAGCTCCGCTGTTCAAGACCATCATCTTCCGAGGGGCACGAGAAAAAGTTTCTATTCATCCGTTTGATAGAACAGAAAAAATTCTTCCTTTTGATAAAACAGAAGAAAATAAAGTATATTAATATATTTAGAGGAAAATCATGGCAACTACGTCACAAGAGAAACTCCCAGTCGAACGCATTCGATTAGCAGCGGACTTTAGTAGCGCTTTACTCTCCGGGGAGTCTATCGTTCCGGGCAATATCTCTGTATCGTCAATAAACGCACTCTCCGGTCTTACATCGACAACGGACATCGTTGTCTCATCGTCCACATCATCTGCAATTATTTATGCAGTTGTTAAGGACGGAGTGGCTGGAGAAGTACACACGATTAATTTTTCGACAGGAGCGACGAACTTCGGATTGATTTATGCTACAGAAATCAACCTAGTGATTTCAAATTACCCAGCCAGTGAAAACGTTCTTGTCACTCGCGATGAGATCAAACGTCAATTACGACTTGACGACTCCACAGATGACCAACTCATCGATGATTTGAATATCGCAGCAAGTGCGTACATCAGGAATCGCACCGGACGTGATTTCACTTTTTCGCGATATGAAGAAGTACTGCAGCCAGATGAAGAGACAGATCGAGTACGTCTGCAGCTTAGGCATTATCCGGTTCAACATATTGAAAAGATTGAACTATATGATTCAGAAGATACTCTAGACTACTCAACTACGGATGCATCTGAATGGGATTACCTTCCTGAAGGGTATATCTGGTTTGATGATGCGACAAACTTCTATGCTTGGCCGGCGAAGAACATCGTAACGTATTTTGCTGGGTATAAAGTCATTCCGCAGGATATTCGTCAAGCGTGTAAAGATCTAGTCGTTGCGATGTACCGTTCCATCGGACGGGAGGGTTTGAGTCAGGAAACAATTGGAGATTATGCGTATAAGGCAAAGAACATGCAAGGATTCCCTGACAGCATTCGACGAGAATTGGATAACTCTTTTATCGAAGGAGTTATTCGTCGATACCAACGACATGACCTTGGGTGGGGGCTTGAATGATTCCAGCATCATTATTCCCGAATAGAGCGACGCATTATCGGTACTCAAACCAGGTTTGTTCTGGAGCGATCCCGTACTCTGTGTCAGGATTGACAAATTCATACACTGATTATGTGTACGCTTCCGTATCTGTAGAAGGGATGACTGCTGATACATCGGTTTTTTTCGTAGGCATATTCAATGGAGTGTCACAAAATGAGACACTTCCAATATTACAGATTGGAACACACAAGAAGCGTTCCGTGAAGCAATGGTCTTCAATCACTTCCGTTCAATGCGCATCTGGAGGAACTACATTGTCTGTGAATGCGGTGTACGGATCTGGACAACCGGCAGTTGTTCTTCAGCCAATTCGAACGAATCTTCTTGTCAGGACCCGTGCAAGTCGATTTCCTCGCATTGATAATCTGGTTCAGGGTCCGACATTACATGAAGTTGGAGTATTGTATTGTAATATCTTTGACGCGATGCCTGGAGACATCTTCGAAATAGACGCTGTGAAATTCGAGGCTGAGAGCGTTAGTATTGTCTATCAAGGTGTGGTACAACATCATTCAGAAGTATCAATTCGTCGCTTGTCT
>Ga0102851_10001382_pt1 | contig 13803 bp, 8 predicted proteins | sample Mud3Dept3metaG_FD_79558 | JGI IMG/M metagenome (GOLD analysis project Ga0102851, IMG submission 79558) | Freshwater wetland microbial communities from Ohio, USA, analyzing the effect of biotic and abiotic controls - Mud 3 Core 4 Depth 3... | ecosystem: Environmental > Aquatic > Freshwater >... | reverse complement strand
TTACTTTGTATCCCTGTATCCTTGTATCCCTGAATCCCTGCATCCATGTATCCTTGTATCCCTGTATCCCTGCATCCCTGTATCCTTGTATCCCTGTATTATTTCATAACTTATAGTCCGGATCAACGGTTTTCGACAGATCTACAATAATCTCTCCATCCTTGCTACTATATAAGCGGTACCATGGAAGATCTTTTGAAGCAGCTCCGGAAATTACTGTCCCTTTTTCGCTGAAAAATGATCCGTGACAGGGACATTGAAAGCCGTTTTCGACCTTTTCAATTGTACAACCAAGATGCGTACAAACTGCTGAAACTGCTTTTAAACCAGAATGATCGCGATAGATGAAAATTCCATGCTCTGATATAAAAGAGTATGTATTCAATGGAAAAGAACCAGTTTTTCCAAGTTTTATTTTCCTGTTTACCCGGTATATACGAGGTATGAACTGCCTTAACAGGCTGATCAATACAAAAAAACCTGCAACTGATGCAAGAATAAAGGAGAGTTGTCTCAGGAAATTTCTCCTCGTATATTTTTTATTTAATTCTCCTCCCACAAATAGTCGGATGAATTTCAGACTTTGGGAATAAATTTATTAAGATTCTATTGTAATTCAAGAAAATTTAAAAATTTTCCTCAATTATTTTATACATTTAAAACTTCTTCATCAAAATAATATCATGCTAATTTCTGGTCAGTACCGGATTATTATTACCGGGACAATTTTAATTCTGATAACAGGAATCATTATTGCATGCAGCAAAAACAGAACGGATAAGCAGAATATGAATACCGGCTCACGGGGTAATGTCATATCCATTCCATATGAATTTACAGGCAGGGAAACCTGTAAGGAATGCCACCAGAAACAATTCGATCTTTTCCAGGGATCAGATCATGATATGGCTATGGACATAGCCACCGGTAATACTGTACTGGGAAATTTTAATGATGTAACATTTGAGCAGGGAGGTATTACATCCCGGTTTTTCAGAAAAGAAGATAAATTTTTTGTTACAACAGAGGGACCGGATGGTAATTTTAATGATTTTGAGATAAAATACGTATTTGGCATACGTCCTCTGCAACAATATCTTGTTGAATTTCCCGGTGGCCGATTTCAGATGCTTCCATTTTGCTGGGATACAAGAACATCAGAGAATGGCGGACAGAAATGGTTTCATATATATGGTGAAGAAAGGATTCCTTCGGATGATATTTTATTCTGGACCCGTATCACCCAGAACTGGAATTATATGTGTTCCGAATGCCATTCTACTAACGTTAGAAAACAATTTGATAATCAGTCAGGTAGTTATAACACCGTATGGAATGAAATAGATGTTTCCTGTGAAGCCTGTCATGGACCATGTTCTACACATATTGAATGGGCCCGTAATTTAGAACAGGGAGGAAGATCTGATGCCTATTCAGATATGGGATTATTAATCCGGTTGAAAGATGATGATAATGCCACCTGGATTTTCGATAATGAAACCGGAATAGCAAAACGTTCTGTTCCCCGGAAAAATACAACACTCGTTCAGATGTGTGCCCGTTGTCACTCCCGTAGGTCAGTAGCCACCGAAGATTATATATACGGGAAGCATCTGCTGGCAACTCACCAACCTACATTGCTTGAGGAAGGATTATATTATCCTGATGGACAAATTCTTGATGAGGTATATGAATATTCCTCATTCCTTCAAAGCAAAATGTATCAGTCGGGCGTCAATTGCAAAGACTGCCATGAACCTCACAGTGGAAAAGTATTTATTCTTGGCAACGCTCTTTGTTACCGGTGCCATCTGGCCGAAAAATATGGAAACCGAAATCATCATTTTCATGATCCATTACAAAACGGCTCCAGTTGTTTTGAGTGCCATATGCCAGAACGAACATATATGGTAATTGATCCCAGGCGTGATCATAGCATTCGTATTCCAAGGCCGGATCTTTCTGATAAATTAAAAGCACCTAATTCCTGTATCAAATGTCATCCGGAAAAAACGAATCAATGGGCTGCAGATTATCTGAAAAAATGGTATGGTACGGTCGAAAAGGGGAAAAAACATTATGGAGAAATATTCTGGGCTGGCCGTCTTGGATATCCTGAAGCATTGCCTGAACTCATTCAACTGGCAGGTGATACATTACTTGCACCTATGATCCGTGCTACAGCTATCCAGCTGTTCCATAATTATAGTGATCCTTCCATTTCCAGGTCATTACCTGATTTACTCAATGATCCGGATCCATTGATTCGTTTTGCTTCTGTCAATATTTTGAATATTGCGGATGAAAATACACTTGCTGAATTTGTAATACCCAGACTTGCAGATTCTGTCTATCTGATCCGGACCCTGTCCGCCAGGTTGTTGACCACACTTCCTTCCCAGTATTTCACCAGAACGACGCAAAGGTTGCAGGAAAAAGCATTGGATGAATATATCCAAACCCAGCTGATTAATGCAGATCATCCTTCAGCTCACATGAACCTTGGAATAATGTATATCAATCTGGGTGATTATACAAATGCTGAGGCATCATATAAAAAAGCCATCGCAATTGAACCTGCCATGCCTGTGGCTTATATTAATCTTGCTGACCTGTACCGGATGCTGAACCGGGAACCGGAAGGAGAACAACTGCTCAGGAGTGCTCTTGCTGTTAATCCTGATGTGGCGGCCATACATCATTCCCTGGGATTGTTACTTGTCAGAACAGGGAATCAACAGGAAGCAATGGAACATCTTAAAGCAGCCGCTGAACTGGATTCCGAAAATGCAAGATTTGCTTATGTATACGGTGTTGGTTTATATTCTGGTACAAAATATGATGAAGCTTTAAAATATCTGGAGTCTGCCCTGAAAAAAAATCCTTATGACCGGTATATTCTTTATGCACTGTCATCCTTTAATCAGGAACAGGGTAATGTAAAGGCAGCCAGGGAATATGCAGGCAAGCTCATTGAATATTATCCAAAAGATCAGAATTACAGGCAATTAATGGAATACCTTCAAGGCTTGTAATGCACAAAACTTTTAAATTTTTAAGACTTTATCTGATGATTTAACATCCGATGATGTAACCAATGTCACAATCTTTTGTGCAATTTCTTCTGGTTTGACCCATTTTGTAAAGTCTGCATCAGGCATTGCAGTGCGGTTCTGTGGAGTATCAATAACTCCAGGGACGATTACATATGAATGGATATTTTTCCCCTCTCCACTCTCATTCAATATTTCAGATAATCTGAAAATCAATGATTTAGATAACGCATAAGCAACCGTATTTACAGCCTGTTCCGGATGTATGGCAGGTCGTGCACCTATGAAAACAAATTGTCCTCCTGTCTGCTGTTTTTCCATATATGGTAAGACTCCTTTTACAACATTAAATGCCGTAATAAAATTCAAACGGTACATTTTTTCGATGTCCGTAAGAGTTACTTCCTGCAAGCTTCCCGGAGTAAAACCACCTACAGTCATAATGACAAAATCGATCGATTCAATCCCTTTAATTATTTTATTTATAGTATTAAATACTTCATTTTCAGAGATGAGATCTGCATGATGGACAAATAATCCTTTTGTTTGTTTTTTAATGATTTTATCTGTTGGTGAAATAATGGCATGTACCGAATATCCGGTATCCAGAAAAACATTTGTAACTGCCTGGCCCAGATTTCCTGCTGCTCCGGTAATGATTGCATGCTTGATCATAATATAATGAATTAATAATGAATCTGATACTAATGAACATCTATTTACTAAGATAGTCAAAGTATATTGAAATTAACGATGAAAAAAGGATAATATAAGAATAAAAAATTTTTTGTAAAAAGTGATTTCATATTATCTTTGTTCGATTAAATCAAAAATAAAATTTATGAAAAGATTATTAATTCTTTTGGTTTCGGGATTATTTGCTCTAAATGTCATGGCCCAGGGAGATGGTTTTGGGCTTGGAGTTATCCTCGGTGAACCAACAGGTTTAAGTGGCAAATATTGGGTATCTGAGAAATCAGCCATTGATGGAGGAATTGCCTGGTCAATGTATGATCAAGGGTCACTTCATCTTCATGCAGATTATCTGTTTCACGCTTTCAATCTCATTAATGTAAGTAAAGGACAACTACCATTGTATTTTGGGATTGGAGCCAGAGTTAAACTTGCCGATGATGTAAGGTTTGGTGCCAGGATTCCTGTAGGACTCGACTATCTGTTTGAGGATGCACCTCTTGATATTTTTCTTGAGATTGTTCCAATCCTTGATCTTGTTCCGGCTACCGCTTTTAATATGAATGGTGCCATTGGTATCAGGTATTGGTTTTAATTGATATTATGGATTTGAGTTTAATAATTGATTACTTTTTGTATGAGGCTGTCTCATGAGACAGCCTTTCTTTTTTATCTTCGTAACTTATGCAAGAAAAGTCCGGTAGTGTTATAAAAAATCCCAATCTTCACATAATATTTCTTGTCACCCTTCTTGCTGTAGGTGGTGTATCAAGCATTGCGCCGGCTCTTCCCCTGATGGTCAGGGAACTTCATGTAAAGCCGGGACAAATTGGATTACTTATTACTGTTTTTACACTTCCGGGAATGGTTTTAACACCCATTACTGGAATTCTTGCGGACCGGTATGGGAGAAAAGCCATACTTGTCCCATCCCTGTTCCTGTTTGGAATTGCCGGCTTTCTTTGCACATTCACCCGGACATTTGAAATATTAATTCTTTTAAGGTTTATCCAGGGGGTGGGAGCTGCATCTCTTGGATCAATGAATGTAACTCTGATCGGTGATATTTTCTCAGGAAATCAGCGTGCTGCTGCAATTGGCTATAACTCAGGCATACTCAGTGTGGGTACCGCTTCCTATCCTGTCATTGGCGGTACACTGGCAATGGCCGGATGGTATTACCCATTTATTTTACCCCTTCTGGCTATACCCGTGGGATTACTTGTAGTATTCCGGTTGAAAAATCCGGAACCCGAAGCGCCCCCATCCATGAAACAATATCTGCTTAATACCTGGAGAAATATAAACCGGCCAAAGGTATGGGGATTGTTTATCCTTAATATCCTGGTTTTTTTTGTTATTTACGGTACTATTCTCACCTACTTTCCCATACATCTTGAAAAGAAATTCAGTATAAATTCATTGATAATTGGACTGGTAATATCATCAATGTCAGTTACCACAGCGATTGCTTCCTCATTAACAGGTTACCTGACAAGAAGGTTTTCTGTCAGACATCTGTTGCTTGTAAGTTATGGTATTTACATTGTAGCAATGTGTATTATTCCTTTTTTGAATCATTTGATTTTTATCATTCCTGTAATTCTGTTTGCAGGTTTTGCACATGGAATTTCAATGCCTAATGTCCAGAACTTACTTGTCGGGATGGCTCCAATGAATGAACGTGCTGCATTTATGTCGTTGAACAGTATGGTACTCAGGACTGGCCAGACAATAGGACCCATTTTTATGGGATTTATGTTTAGTATTGCTAACACTGAGGCAACTTTTTTTGCTGCCGCCGGTATAGTTCTTCTAATGTTCATTATCACTCTTGTTGTAGTTAAATAATGAAAATTCCACTATAGAGTTTTATTTATTACTTTTAATATTTCTCCATATTATTAATATCAGATTTAATGAAATCAAAAAGAATCTTAATACACAGAACCTCATTCATCCTGATGTTGCTATTGGTAATTTATACAAGTAACGCTCAGAAGGCTGGTATTCAATCCATTACGATTTCAGACCTTGAATCTCATTTATATTTTCTCGCTGCCGATGAGCTGCAGGGACGTAAGTCCGGAGAACCAGGGATGGAAATTGCTGCCAATTACCTGGCTTCTCAGGCAAAAAAAATAGGCCTTGAAGCTGCAGATGACAACAGGGATTATTTCCAGGATTATATTATCGAAGAGAATTCCTGGGACTTTGAAAAAAGTTTGATTTCAATTTCATCTGCGGAGAAAGATACTCTTATTATGAAAGAAGAAATTTACATGATTATTCCGCCTGTTTTTAATGATCTCGATATATCCGGTGAAGTAGTTTTTGCAGGATATGGAGTAAATTCTGAAAAATTCAATTATAACGACTTTAATGAGATCGAAGTGAGTGATAAGATTGTACTAATAATGGACCGGGCTCCAATGGATGAATCTGGAGTCAGATCAAAGTTTGATGATTATGACTGGAATAATTTGCAAAACTTTAACAACAAATATTTCTTCATTAATACTCTGAAACCAAAAGCGATCTTAATTGTTTTTGATCCCAAATCAGGTTATAATTGCCTCTCGGATATCAATCCGGAATATTCAAAATATTTTGCTTCATCAAAAAAGCTTAAAGGTGTGACAGATCCATATGCTTTTTTATATGATATGGCCACAAAAGTTTTCATCATTCACAGGAATGTTGCTGACAAATTACTGGAAGGTTCCGGAACGGATCTTCAAACTCTTCAAAAGGAAATAGATGAATCCCTTGAACCGCATTCCTTTCCGATTCGTGGAAAAATAATAAACATCCAGTTAAAAGTAAAAAAGAATGAAATAGCTGTACGTAATGTTTTTGGTGTGGTTGAAGGTTCTGATCCTGATCTGAAAAACGAATATCTGATTTATACTGCTCACTATGATCACGTCGGTACCGATTTTTCAGGTGATGTCTATAATGGTGCGGATGATAATGCCTCCGGATCTACAGCCCTTCTGGAGATGGCTGAAGCTTTTAAGCTCGAAAAGTATAAAATTAAAAGAAGCATCGGTTTTCTTTGGGTTTCTGCAGAAGAGCTTGGTTTATTTGGATCACAGTATTATACAGAAAATCCCATCATTCCTCTGGATGAGACAATTGCAGCAATTAATCTGGATATGGTTGGCAGAACAAGAACTCCTGCAGATACTGGTACAGTTATGGGTGATGAAATAAATGTAGTGGGTGCAGACAGTATTGGAGTAATTGGTGGTCTTCAAAGTAAGATCCTTATGAATATCAATGAACAGACACTCGCACAGATGAAAATGTTTGGGGATTATACATATAATGATCCCGATCATCCTGAGATGTATTTCTACCGCAGTGATCAGATTAATTTTGCCAGGCACGACATTCCTGTTTTATTTTATTCAACAGGCACACACAGGGATTATCACCAGGTTTCAGATTCGCCTGACAGGATCGATTATGTGAAGTTAAAGAAAGTGACGGATTTCACTTTTATGGTTGGGTACAATATTGCTAATTACAAAGGTGAAATTATTGTGGATAATCCTTTCAGTAAATGGGGGGAGGAATAGGTTCTCGGCCTGCCCCGATGAAGATCGGGGTTCTCAATCGTTGATTTTGATAAATGATAAAAACTTGCAACCTGAAACCCTGCCTACCGGTAGGCAGACTGTAACTTGCAACTTGAATTTACCAGTTAAATCCAGACGAATACAATTATAGTTGAAATATTAAAAAATTAATATATGACAAAGAAATATAATATTCTCGTGGCTTTTGATTTTAAGCCGGAATCTGAAGCTGCTTTGGATTATGCCCTGGGAATTGGGAAGAAATTAGCTGCTACTGTTCATGTTTTATATATCCTTGATGATGAAACGCCATTTTTAAGAATGGTCATCACGAATGAACAACGCAAACTGATGAAAAGAGGAGCCGATGATAAATTGAAAAAAATGATCCATGAAAAAACACATGATAAATATCCTGGAATAAAAACCATTATAAAGCAGGGAAAGGTTTATCAGATGATTCTTGATACAGCAAAAGAAATTCCTGCCGATTTTATTTTTATGGGAAGGACCGACTCTATTGACATGGTTAAGAATTTTCTGGGGACAAATACTATGCATCTTGTCCGGGAATCTGCCATACCAGTTATAACGCTGAAAAAACCTGCGAAAGAAGCATGCTGCAGGCACTTCTTACTCCCACTGGACCTTACAAAACAAACACTTAAACAGGTGAGCAGAGCCATAAATGGAGCAAAAATCCTGGATGCAAGTATTACACTCGTGACCATCCTTAACGAAAACCTGGTAAGTCTTAAAATCAAGTTTTCAACAAGGTTACGTGAGATTGCAGATATTATAAGCAGTTTTGATATTAAATGTGACTACAAACTGATAATTGATACGAAACCTGTCTGGAGTAAGCTTCTGAACAAACTGGCAAAAGAAACGAATGCTGACATAGTAGCGATTATGACACAGCAGGAGCTGGATTTTACAGAATATTTTATCGGTTCGACTGCCCAGGAAATCATTGATAATTCTGATTTGCCTGTACTGAGTCTGACACCTGAAAAGAAGGGGCCATCGATACTTTCTGATGAGATGACTGATATTCTTATCAACCCCATTCAAATTCTGGATTATTAAGTCCGACAGATATAAGTCTGATTATAAAATTCTGGTAGTTTCCTTCGGGGAAAAAAAATGAACACACTCGACAACTCTGTTAACCAGCGTTTTTCATCCAGGCTTGGGCTGCTTTTGAGTGCTCTGGGAATTGCCGTTGGCACCGGTAATATCTGGCGTTTTCCCAGGGTGGTTGCACAAAATGGTGGTGATGAGGGAGCCGGATCTTTTCTGATTGCTTGGTTACTTTTCCTTTTTATATGGAGTATTCCCCTGATCATTGCTGAATATGCCTTAGGACGTAAATTCAGAGCAGGTGTGATTGGAATTTTTAAAAAGGCCGTAGGGGAAAAACTTACCTGGATGGGAACTTTCGTCGCATTTGTTTCAACAGCCATTGCTTTTTTTTACACTGTAGTTACAGGCTGGTGCCTGTATTATTTCATTTTCACCCTTACAAATCCTTTACCATTAACCACAGAAGATGCAATTACCACCTGGGACCATTTTCAAAACAGCAGCTTACCTTTCTTGTTTCATATTATAATTGTAGGTCTGGGAACCCTGGCAATATGGAAAGGGATACGTTCAATCGAAAAAGTAAACAAGATCCTGATACCATCTCTGTTGATCATTGTTATCATTTGTGTAATACGTGCGGTTTCACTTCCCGGAGCTATGGATGGATTGAAATATCTGTTTACACCAGACTGGGATCAGTTACTGATTCCAGAAACATGGCTGTCTGCTCTCACTCAGAATGCCTGGGATACCGGCGCAGGTTGGGGATTGTTCCTGACCTATGCAGCTTATATGCAAGCCCGGCAAAGAATTGTCAAGAATGCATTTATCACTGGCATTGGGAATAATACAGTTTCTCTTCTTGCTGCCATCATGATTTTTGGAACTGTTTTTTCCATTTTAAGGAATGAGATGGGTATGTCAGACGCAGAAACCCTTGAAGTTATGCGTACCAGTGGTCCGGCTTCAACAGGATTAACTTTCATCTGGATACCCCAATTATTTGCCAGGATGTTCATGGGTTCCCCTCTTGCGATATTGTTTTTTCTTGGTCTTACATTCGCAGCTTTTACTTCTGCCATTGCAATGCTTGAACTTCCAACAAGAATCTTATTGGATACTGGAATGAAACGATCACATGCAATAGGACTCGTTGTGTTCTTTATATACATACTGGGATTGCCATCTGCAAGAAATCTTACCATCCTCAGTAACCAGGATTATGTCTGGGGTATTGGTTTAATAATTTCAGGTGTATTTATTGCTTACGCAATAATTAAAAACAAATCTTCTGTTTTTTCCTCTGAAATAAGCCAAGATCCAGATGACTGGAAAGCTGGTCGCTGGTGGTCGGTTACAATCAGATTTATTGTACCTGTTGCATCCGTTATCTTACTTTTCTGGTGGATGTTTCAGTCTGCTACTGTATTGGCACCGGATGAATGGTATAATCTGTTCAATCCATTTAGTATAATGACCTGCCTGGTACAGTGGTTCCTGGTTCTGGGAATTTTTCTACTTTTCAACAGGAAAATTTCCAATTCGATGATTTAATCAGAATCATCTTCTGAATGACTTTCAGAAGTAGGAACTATGATCCCAGCAATGAGTGCAGAGTTTTTCTTTAGGAAGTCCAATGGCCTTCACCAGGTCTTCCATTTTTTGAAATTTAATTGTGGTTAGCCTTAGTCTGATTCTAATTTTCTCAACCATTAATTTATGTTTTTCTGAATTTTCATCCATATATTCTTCAATATCTACATCATCTCTCCCCTCAATTTCCTGGATGGCTGTCCTGCCTGCCAGGTCGAGTCTTGTCCTGGAGATTGAGAAATTCAGAAATTCACAGGAGAATAGTAACACAGGGCAAGCTACTCTGAGATGGACCTCCCTGGCTCCCTCTTCATATAGTTTTTGTGTGTTATCTTTTAGTTGTGTTCCTCTGACAATAGAATCTTCGCAGAAAATAATTCTTTTATCACGGATCAGTTCGGTATTCGGTATGAGTTTCATTTTTGCAACGAAATCTCTAACATCCTGATTCTGTGGCATAAAACTTCTTGACCATGTGGGTGTGTATTTTACGAAAGGACGTGCAAAAGGAATATTTCTTGCCATGGCATACCCGAGCGCATGACCCATTCCCGAATCCGGAATTCCTGATACATAATCAGCCTCTACCTCATCATTTACAGCCAGGGACTTCCCACAACGATACCGGCATGTATCCACATTAATACCTTCATATGATGAAGCCGGATAGCCATAATATACCCACAGAAAAGCACATATCTGCATTTTTGGTTCCGGAGGTTTAATCTGTTCATATCCTTCGGCAGTTATTTTGACTATTTCCCCGGGACTCAAAAAATAATCTATTATATATCCCAGGTTAGAGAATGATGTGGTTTCTGAAGCCATTGCAAAGGATTCCTTTTTTTTCCCTATGACAATTGGAGTCCTTCCATATTTATCTCTTGCTGCATATATTCCTTCACTAGTAAGAATCAGTAAGGAACAGGAGCCTTTAACACGTTCCTGAACATTCTGGATACCCTCTTTAAAACTTTTTGCCTCACAGATTAACATGGAAACCAGTTCGGTAGGATTAACTCCCCTTTGACTCAATTCTGCGAAATGTTGTTTTCGCTTCAATGCACGACGCTCGAGTACATCCAGATTATTTACCCTGCCAACCATAACCACCGCAAACCTTCCGAGATGTGAGTTGGCTATGATTGGAGAAGCTTCCAGGTCGCTGATGATTCCAACCCCCGAATTACCCCTGAATTTTGAAAGTTCGGGTTCAAATTTTGACCTGAAATAATCACTTTCAAGACTGTGAATGGAACGGTTAAAACCATCTGAATTCAGGACTGCCATTCCTCCCTTACGTGTGCCAAGATGAGAGTTATAATCAGTCCCATAAAACAGGTCATACACACAATCCTGTTTTGAGATACAGCCAAAAAAACCACTCATATTTTTGTATTAATAAAATAAATATTGGAAGCAAATAAAGTTAACCAAAAATCAATCAGTAAAATTCCCCGGATGGTTTTTTTTATGTTATCAACTGCTATTTAATAATACCTGAATTTATTATCATTTAGTTATCTTAACTTTATATATTAATTAAACCATATTTTTACTCAAAACCGGGTCATTATGAAATTCGCCTATATTGGAACCTATCCTCCACGTCAATGCGGAATTGGAACATTCACAAAGAATCTTCTTTCTTCAATGGTCAGCCATGTTGACACTGACGGAAAAAAAAATAAGGGTATCGTAGTTGCGATAAATGACCTTTATCAGGAATATAAATACCCTAAAGAAGTTAAATTCACCATCCGGCAGGAGCATCAGAGGGATTATATTCAGGCAGCAAAATTTATTAATTACAGTGGTTCTGACATATGCATACTTGAACATGAATATGGCATTTATGGAGGTGAAAGTGGGGTATATATCCTGCCATTACTGCACCGGCTTGAAATACCGCTTATTGTAACTCTTCATACTGTCTTAAAGAATCCCTCTTATATTGAAAAAGCCATTTTGCAGGAAATTGGCAAAATGGCTGATATGATTGTAGTAATGAGTCATAAGGCAATCCGTTTTCTTACGGATGTGTTTCAGATTCCCATTGAGAAGATTACCCTTTTAGAACATGGTGTTCCCGATCTGCGATTCACTCCTGAATTAATAAAAAAAGAGTTTAATCTCGAAAATAAAAAAGTCCTGCTCACTTTTGGCCTGATCAGTCGGAATAAAGGAATAGAAACCGTCATTAGGGCTTTACCCCAGGTAGTTGCCAAACACCCAAATACCATATACTTAATATTGGGTAAAACCCATCCAAGTGTCATCCGTCATTCAGGTGAAGAGTACAGGAATTATCTCAAGTTGCTTATCAAAACTCTGAATCTCGAAAATAATGTATTCTTTTTTAATGAATTTGTCGACCAGAAAGATCTTTTCCGATATCTGTATGCGACGGATATTTATATCACTCCCTATCTGAATGAAGCCCAGATCACCAGTGGTACTTTGTCTTATGCAGTTGGAACCGGTGCAGCTGTCTTATCAACACCCTACTGGCATGCCCAGGAACTTCTTGCAGATGGAAGGGGAAGATTATTCGACTTTAATAATTTTAATCAGCTGGCTGAGATCCTTCTGGAACTACTGGATAAGCCCGATGTACTGAAAATGTTGCGGAAGAAAGCATACGATTATGGCAGAAATATTACATGGCCTAAAATCGGGAAAAAATATGTTGATGCTGCTGAAAAAATAGTAGCAAAAAAACCTGTCAAGGTTGTTCAGAAAGAGACTAACATTGATCCTCTTATGCTGCCGGAATTCAGCCTTGCACATGTAAGAAGGATGACAGACTGGACAGGAATTATACAGCACGCAAAATATGGTATACCCAATCTAAAAGAAGGATATTGCCTGGATGATAATGCCCGTGCCCTGTTAATGGTTCTCATGGCATACAGGCAGAAAAAAGATCCACTTGCCCTGGAGCTGCTGCCAATATATCTGAGCTATATCCATTATATGCAGAATAAAGACGGAACGTTCAGGAATTTTTTAAGTTTTAAGAGAGAATACCTCGATGAGGTTGGCTCTGAGGATTCCTTCGGCAGGGCCGTCTGGGCACTGGGTTATCTTCTTGGTAATTCCCCTAACGATGCATATTACCAGAGCGGCAGAATGATATTTTTCGAAGCCAGCCCGAATTTCGAAAAACTTCAATCCATCAGGGGTATTGCAAATACCATCATAGGAATTTGCTATTATCTCATGACAAATAAATCGGATGAATCGATGACAGAGGTTCTCCGGAAATTGACATATAAAATAATTGAGCAGTATGAAAGTGAAAGCTCACCGGACTGGAAATGGTTTGAACCAATATTATGCTATGATAATGGCATTTTGCCTCTATCATTATTTTATGCATATGAGTTCATTCATGAAGAAAAAGTTCTGAATACTGCCCTTGAAACAATGAATTTTCTGATATCCATAAATCTGAAAGATGGCTATTTATCCCTGATTGGAAATCAGAAATGGTACCGCAAAGGTGGTGAAAGAGCTTATTTTGCCCAACAACCAGTTGATACTATGGCAATGGTATTAATGTTTTACCAGGCATTTATGGCTACAAAAGATAAACAGTATCTTAACCAGATGTATACTTCATTCATGTGGTTCCTGGGAGAGAATGACCTCAGAATGAATCTATATGATTTTGAAACCAATGGTTGTTGTGATGGGATTGAAGAATATGGTATTAATCGTAATCAGGGAGCTGAGAGCACTCTGGCATACCTGATATCTCACCTCCGGATTTTGCGCGGATTTGAGCA
>Ga0102851_10001381_pt1 | contig 13808 bp, 11 predicted proteins | sample Mud3Dept3metaG_FD_79558 | JGI IMG/M metagenome (GOLD analysis project Ga0102851, IMG submission 79558) | Freshwater wetland microbial communities from Ohio, USA, analyzing the effect of biotic and abiotic controls - Mud 3 Core 4 Depth 3... | ecosystem: Environmental > Aquatic > Freshwater >... | reverse complement strand
TATCATCGAGTATTTTATCACCGGTTCTTGGAAGAAAAGGATAAAGAACAGTCAATTTTTCATCTTCCGTTTTTACCAAATTTGAGGCGGCATCAAAAATAATTTCTTCAAATTTTTCACCTATCATTTCGTCATTCATTTCTTCTTTGGCGCTATCTGTCAATTTGCTCGCCCATGTATAAAATCGTTCTGTAGCTAAGCGTTTCACATCATTCTTAATATAGGAAGGAAATGGAGAACGAATATGCCCGTGATCGTTAAACCAGAACTGAAATGTTTCAGTCACCAACTCACTGCTTTCTACGGTATTCGGATCTAGTACTGATACTATATGATTCATAAACTTTTTATTTAAAACAAAATTATGTGAATTATACCACTGCTCAAATGATTTTGATCATATCCAAACAAAAGATATTAGGATAAAAAGTTCCACAAAAATGTTCCGGAAAGCATGACAAAATAGAAATGGAATATTAGCATGTCCTATACCGACATTGCGATACTGTGAATTTAGCGAATAGGTTGTAAGGAAATTATTTCGGTTTATCTCCCAAAACCTGAAAAAGATCATGATTCCATTTTTATGCTTTATCTCATATTTTATATTGGACAATGACATGACCTTTGAGCCATAGGAAAACTAAACTAACAATTATGAAAATTATAAAAGAGATAGCCGTTTTGACAGGAGTCTTAATTCTTTCTTCAACAGCTTCATTTACTCAACTTAAAATTTCAGCAGAAATTCGTCCGCGGTTTGAATATCGTCACGGTTTTCAAACGCTTGCAGATTCAGCAATGACTGCCGGAACATTTGTAGATCAGCGTACCCGTATCAACTTTGAATATCAAAAGGAGAAAATAGAATTAAAAATTGTTATGCAGGATGTTCGTGTTTGGGGAAGCCAAAGCCAGCTTGTGACGAATGAAGACTATGGAATTTCAATTCACGAAGCCTATGGTATTGCACATCTTAATGATAGCTGGAAATTGAAATTCGGACGCCAGGAATTAGTATATGATGATCATCGTATATTTGGTAATGTTGACTGGGCGCAACAAGCAAGAAGTCATGATGGTTTGTTAATTCAATTCAAAAAGGACAAACTAAAATTCGATATAGGTGGAGCTTACAATCAGGATATGGCTCAGAATAATACGACAAATTACACGGTATTGAAAAGTTATAAAACAATGCAATTTGCATGGGCCAATTATAAATTCAGTGATAATTTCAATACCAGTATTTTATTATTAAGTGTCGGACAGCAGGTTAATTTTGTTAATACTGCAGGCAACAATGATTACCAGGATAACTATACTTTAACTGCCGGTACACGCATCATGTTCAAGAAAGAAAAATTCAGCGCAAGTTCAAATTTGTATTATCAGGCAGGAAGCACGAATACATTTCCCGCAAAATCTGTAAGTGCTTACCTGCTGAATATTGACTTGTCGTATCAATTAAAAGAACCGTTCAAACTATTTGCAGGATTCGAAATGATTTCCGGTAATAGCCAAACAGATACTTCCTCGGCTTACAAAAAAGTTCAGCACGCTTTCAATCCATATTTCGGAACCAATCACAAATTCAATGGATACATGGATTATTTCTATGTTGGGAATCACATCGGAAGTGTTGGTCTGAATGATTCTTATTTAGGAGTTGAATTCAAAAAAGAAAAATACAGCCTTGAACTTGCCGGACATATTTTTATGGCGCAATCAAATATTCTTGATACCAAAGAACTTGTTGCAACAGGAAATTATACAGCCATGAGTCCATACCTGGGAACTGAAATTGATTTTACCGGTGGACTTCAAATCACTCCGGGTGTACAATGTAAATTTGGATATTCACACATGTTCGGCACAGAATCAATGCGCGCAATTAAGGGCGGAAATATTGACGCGGTTTCTAACTGGGGATATATTTCAATTGTTATGAAGCCGGTTTTGTTTGAGCAAAAACTATAAATTACGTAATTACAAAATCAGCAAGGAGACGGATTACATAAGTGATTCGTCTTTTTGTTTAAATGATTAAATTTTCTGTTTTTCTGATTTAAATCATATTCTACTTTTTGAAACCTACCGATATTTACACTCAGACATAACGGTCTAAACCACACGTATGAAAATTATAGATAAAGACGGCAAGCGCATCGATGGAAAAGCCTCAGATCAGGAGATCAAAAAAAAATTAAAGGAAGAAGATCCTATTCTAAGAAATGCTTTAAAAGATGAAAGCCACGAAGAATATTCGCCGATGGATCCACCGGAAGCATATGACCAGGATCGTGCCAGAATCAAAGGCGTTGATATGAACAATCTGAATCCTGTACTGAATGATTTTATTGATGAACACAAAGAGTTGATTGAAATAGTTAATCAGTTTGATCTGGCGTTGACAGATTTTAAAACCGCGAAGTATATTTTAAATGAAGATGTCAATCAAATTTTTAATCGTTTCTTTAATTATTTCGACAATGAAATATTGCCGCATAATAAAAAAGAAGAACGATTTCTTTTTCCTTTGCTGAATGAACGAATGCTAGAATCAGGAGAACATGGTTTAGATAATATAACCGCTGTTGATCTGATGGAAGATGATCACGTAAAATTTATTCAACTTGGTAGTTTGGTTTTTAACTTCCTTGGACTTGCCTCCCGGTTGCCGGACGGTCATTCACGGTACCTTGTTCTCGACATTGCATATCACAACGGTAAAGAACTTGCAGAACTATTAAAACTACATGTTTTCAGAGAGGATAATACCATCTTTCCATTAGCACAAAAACTCCTTACAAAAGAAGAACTTGATTCAATTAATAAAAAATCAGCTCATGTCAGCGCAGTCTGAAATTCTCGTTGATAATTTCGGCAGAGTACATGACTACCTGCGTATTTCTTTGACCGAACGGTGCAATCTGCGATGTTTTTATTGTATGCCTGAAGAAGGAATTGCCCTGCGCGAAAAATCTGTGTTCATGAGTGCAGAAGAAACTTTTGAAATTGCCAAAGAATTTGTTTCAATGGGTATAAAAAAAATCCGGCTCACCGGCGGTGAACCCCTGATTAAAAAAAATATTTCAAAAATTTTGCATGATCTTTCGGGTTTGAATGTTGAATTAGCGATTACCACAAATGGAATTTTAGTTGATCAATACATTAACGATTTTAAAAACACCGGGCTGCGTGCAATTAACGTTAGTCTTGATTCATTAGATGAGAAAAATTTTGAACGTATTTCGCGGCGTAATTATTTTCAACGCATTGTCAGCAATATTCATCTGCTGGTAAAGGAAGGATTTCAAACAAAAATAAATGTGGTTGTTATGCGGGGAGTTAACGATCATGAAATTATTGATTTTGTTAACTATACACGAGACCTTCCTGTACAAATCAGGTTTATTGAGTTTATGCCATTCGATGGAAATAATTGGAACTGGAATAAAAAAGTTTCATACAAAGAGATAATGCAACTTGTACAAAGTGAGTTTGGTTTTGACGATATTGAGAATCTGCCATCCAAACCAAATGACACAACAAAAAATTTCAGAATTAAAAATTACAACGGATCATTCGGAGTCATCAGCAGTGTAACTAATCCTTTTTGTGACAGTTGTAACAGAATAAGATTGACAGCAGATGGTAAAATAAAAAATTGCCTTTTTTCACAAAGTGAAACAGACCTGCTGACCGCTTTCAGGCAAGGCGAAAGTATCAGGCCTCTCATCATTGATACTATACTTCACAAAAAAAAATCACGCGGCGGCATAGATTCTTTTGAAAACCCGGACAACCATAAACTCTTTCAATCCAATCGCAGTATGACAACCATTGGCGGATAAATTGCGAATTCGTCTTAATAAAAAATCCGAAAAAACTTCAACGCATTTCATCATCAAAATTATCTTCAATTCGAATCCACTTTTTCTTTTTTTAATTGGAAATTTTCTCTACCAACAAAAAACATCACTTTGTTGATAACAATAGTTTTCAGTTTTAGTTTTAATTATTCGGGCCAGGGACCATGACCCTATTGGTAAATTCAGAATACTATGATCTAAATCACACTTCAAACTGTCCATTTAAAATTGTATCACCTGATCAAAGGACACATCAGAAATCCGATCAGTGATTATTTAATTATAAACACGGTCTATGTTAACTACCCATGTGACCATATGTTTTTTGATGTCTCACTAAATCTATTTTTGATACATCGAAACTTCAAAAAGATGAATTATTATAAAGCAGATATTGTTCTTCAGGAAGTACCACACGAAATAACTCTTTGTTTTTCGATTTGTGGATGTACACTCAGATGTTCCGGATGTCATTCTCCTTTTTTATGGAAAGAAGAAAACGGAATATTGCTGACTGAAGCAGAATTCAGACTGCAATTAAGTAAATACCATGGGTTAATTTCATGTGTGCTTTTTATGGGAGGAGAATGGGATCACGACGCTCTTTTAAACCTGCTAAAAATAGCCAGAAAAAGAAACTTAAAAACATGTCTTTATACCGGATTAGATGAAATTCCGGACGATCTGAAGTTTGAATTAACCTGGTTAAAAACCGGGGCCTGGAACAAAGATTTGGGTGGTCTGAATAATCCGCTTACTAATCAAAAATTTATTGAAGTTTCAACAAACAAAAAATTGAATTATTTATTTTATTCTAAAGACTATGATCAGATTAACAAGCAACCAAATCAACGAAAAAATTGATTTTATCACAAACTACATTAAAGCTGAAAATGCGGCTACCGGATCAACTATGGATGCGAACGCAAATGTTTCGTCCAAGAATATTGCAACGATGGAGGCAGAACTAAACAAAGACATTAATGTGCAGGTAAACCGAACACTGGTATGCAACAAAATCACTGAACTTTTCGGTGAATCACTTGGAAAAGAATATATGCGGCAAATCGAATCGCATGAAATTTATGTTCATGATGAAACATCGTTAAAGCCATATTGTGCATCCATCAGCATGTATCCATTTTTAATTGATGGTTTGACAAAACTTGGTGGTGAAAGTAAAGCGCCCGAACATCTCGAAAGTTTTTGCGGATCTTTTGTAAATCTTGTTTTTGCCGTAAGTTCACAATTTGCCGGCGCTCTTGCAACGGTAGAGTTCCTGCTTTACTTTGATCATTTTGCGAGAAAGGATTATGGCAAAGATTATATGATTACAAACGATAAACAAATCCGGAATCATTTACAACATGTTGTTTACGCAGTAAATCAACCCGCCGCAGCCCGGGGTTATCAATCCGTATTCTGGAATATTTCATTGTATGATGAATACTACTACGAAAGTATGTTTGGAAATTTTGTTTTTCCCGACATGTCGAAACCGGATTGGGAAAGTATCAAAGCACTGCAGGCTTATTTTATGGAGTGGTTTAATAAAGAGCGAACCAAAGCTATCTTAACATTCCCTGTTGTTACCGCCGCCATGTTGGTAAAAGATGGCAAACCGCGCGACAGTGAATTTTCAAGTATGTGCGCAAAAGAATTAAGCGAAGGTAATTCTTTCTTTATTTATCAGTCTGAAAGCGCTGACAGTCTTGCATCATGTTGCCGGTTGCGTAATGAAATTTCAGACAATACGTTCAGCTATAGTTTAGGTGCGGGAGGAGTTTCTACCGGATCCATCAACGTTATCACACTTAATATGAATCGCCTGATCCAGGATGGCCGAAACTTAAAAGAGGAGGTTGAAAAAATTCAAAAATATCAGGTTGCTTTCAGAAAATTAATTGGTGAATATGAGGCGGCACACATGCTACCGGTTTATACCGCCGGTTATATTTCTTTAAGCAAACAATTTCTGACAATCGGCATTAATGGAATGGCTGAAGCAGCTGAAAGCATAGGACTTGAGGTCGGCAACAACGATAGTTACAAATCATTTGTCGCTGAAAAACTAAAAATTATTTTTGACAGCAACAAAGAAGCAAAAAAAGAATTCGGATACATGTTCAACACAGAGTTTGTACCGGCCGAAAATCTCGGAGTAAAAAATGCGACATGGGATCGAAAAGATGGTTATTTTGTTCCGCGCGATTGTTACAATTCCTATTTCTATGTTGTCGAAGATGAATCAATCAACATTGCGGACAAATTTATTCTGCACGGAAAAGAAATTATTCAATACCTCGATGGCGGATCTGCGCTTCACCTAAATCTGGAAGCATACGCAACTAAAGAAGCATTTGAAAAAATACTGAATCTTGCCGCACAAACCGGGTGTAACTATTTTTGTATTAATGTAAAAATTACCATCTGCAATTCTTGTCATCACATTGATAAAGAAACAAAACTTCGATGCGCGAGTTGCAACTCAAAAGATGTTGACTACGCAACACGGGTAATCGGATATTTGAAACGTGTTACACATTTCAGTTCACATCGTCAAAAAGAACATTCACTGCGACATTATCATTTGGAAAAACAGGAAACTTCACAAATGGCTCTGCGCAGAGAAGAACTTCTAAGGTCTAAATCTCTGGAAATTGTAAGTAAAAATTAAGAGGTGCAGGATTATCCGGAAGCTTCCTGTTCTGTATATAACGTCATGAATATACAGAATAGAGGTTTTCGGGTTGATCCGGATCATAGTTTCCCGCTTGATTTGGTTGTAACTTGCAGAAAAACATAAATCGTGAAAAAATATACGTTGCTTTTGCTGACTGCTCTTTTATTCCAGGCATCGTGCCATCGTAAGGGATGTACTGATCCGCAGGCAGAAAACTATAGCGAAAAAGCGAAAAAAGATGACGGGTCTTGTGTCTATCCGGCGCAGGGAGAAATTACCATTAATTTTATTCATTTTTTTGATGTCGCTCCGTTATCGGCTTCATCATTCAACCAACTTATTTATCAAAATGAAAATGGCGATGTGATGAGTTTAACAAAACTTATTTATCACATTTCAGATGTCCGGTTATATAAAACCAACGGAGATAGTATTGTTCTTGATGGTTATCACCTGGTAGATTTAAGCACAGCATCTACTCTGAATTATATATTGCCTGAAAAAATTCTTTATGACACTTATACCGGAATTGGATTTAATCTTGGATTTACACCGGGTGATAATATTTCCGGCGCGTATAGTGATCTCAATGCCGGTAACTGGTCATGGCCCGAATCATTAGGGGGTGGTTATCACCAGGTGCAGATGGAAGGTAAGTTTATCCAAACAAGCACCGACACTTCATCTTATGCATATCACAGCGGGAGTACCGTCAGAGAAATAGTAGGAACAGAGTCAGTTTTTCATCCGAATTATATCTGGTATAAAATTCCTGTCACCGGATTTTCATTGAGCAACAATGCCTCTATAGAACTAAAGATGGATGTGTCCGAGTGGTTTAAAAACCCGTATTTATGGGATTTGAATTTGCTTAATAACGGGCTTATGGGTGACTATGATGCTCAGCTGATGATAAAGGCCAATGGCGCGGATGTATTCAGTGTCGGAGCTATTACTCAATAGTTTCTGCCTTGGAAAAATCGAGTGTATGACGAAAACTTAGCCAGAACACATTTGTCACCCGAAAATTATTTTTAATTGACATGGGTGCGAGTTGCAGGTTATACAAAAATTGCATTGAAAATTTCTGATTGAATTTCAAAATCGGTCCAACCAAAACACGGTTCTGATCAAACCACAAAACAGTATTATTCGTTTTAATATTTACAAATAATTCATCTCCAATAAATAAGGAGAGCGTTGTGTTTTCATACTTTTTGAATGGTCGTGCCAGGAAAAACGTGTATGAAAATACAAGTCTGTTTCTCAAAACAAACCGGTGCTGGTTCGATTCATTTTCAATTTGATCTGAATAAAATCTTTCTTCCAGTTTGTATCTGAATTGAATGTTTGATCTATTGTATTTATGGAGAAATAATAATTCCTGATGAGGCCGCAACTCAAAAGTGCTTATTGTTCCGCTGTTAAAATATCCACTATGCGCTATCCCGGCTCCGACAGATAATTTTGTGTTGAGTTTTCTCCATCCCGAAATTCTGACTATAAATTGAGAAGGATCTGAAAATTCATTTTTCCACCTGAAACCCGCATCAAAACCTAAACGACTTTTTTTGTTGATGTCAATTTGTGAATAGTATTGAACCCACTGTTGATCTGAAGAAATAAAAGTTTGGGTAAAAGATTGCGTGTGAAAACAAGAAGTGATTAATATGATCAGTAAAAGGCGCACCGGAATTTAAATTGAAATTTTTGCAGCGTGTTTTGTCAGTACTTTATCAACTTCATTTTGCACAATGCGATACTGTTTAATTACACTCAAGCCTTCTTCTGTTAATACAGCGCCGCCACCTGTTTTACCACCAACCGTTTTTATAACCAGTGCAGATTTCGACAAGGCATTCATATCACTGATTAATTGCCACGCCTTGCGGTATGACATTTTGAGTTTTAAAGCTGCTTTTGAAATAGAGCCATACGTTAAAATATATTCAAGTAATTTAATTCTTCCGGGACCAATAAAAGGTTTATCATCCTTATCAATCCAAACGCGCAGACGAATCTTTGATTCTTTTTGCTTATCATAAACCTCCATCATAAACTTTCGATTTAATTATCTCTGATTTTCCTGATTGATCAGTTTTAAAAAAGCCCGAACCAACGTGGCCCGGGCTGAGTTATAAAAACCAACCGCTTCAATAATTAATGGTTTCGCGGTAATTTACCATACGTATGCGCCGTTGATTTACGAATAGATTTTCGATTCCAGTTCCAATAAACCAGTTGATATTTGCGCCATATGTAGGCAACCGGTACAACAAGAAAGTGCATAAATCTTGTAAAAGGAATAATTGCTACCATAAAGAATGCGGACACGATGTGTAACTGGGCAAACCAGGGTAATGCAGAAGCTACTCCAACCTGGGGATCAAACGTAAAGATAGATCTGAGATATGGTGTAAGAGAAGAAGCAAACCAGGTAGAACCCCATCTTGCAAATAACGCAATTGCAATACCGGAAACTATTTGAACCAGCAACACAACATACACCACTGTATCCATGTTGTTTGTCAGAACCATGATCCTTTTATTACTGAACCTTCGTTTTATAAGGAGAATTAAACCGATCAATGCAGAAAGCGCAAAAATCAATGAAGTAACTTCCAAAATTAATAAGCGCACCGGGTGTCCGTTCCAGATGATGACTGCTTTCGGAATCGCAAACGCAATGAGATGGCCAACAAACAATACCAATAGGCCCCAGTGGAAGGGCTGACTTCCAAAGAACAATTGTTTACCTTCCAGGAATTGAGATGAGAGAGATGACAATTTATAGCCTATGTTTTTGTATCGGAAAATTGATCCGATAAGGAAAATTAATATTGCGACGTAAGGCAATGTTCCAAACATGAGTCCGTTAAAACCCGCAGATTGCAGCGCAAATCCTTCTTTCAGGAAGAAGACAATGATTATGGTACAGCCAAGAGCCATCAGGAAAACACGGAAATAATTTTTATTAAAATCTTTATAACCTAGGTATCCATTTTCATCCATTGTTTTGTGAATACTTTTGTAGGTAGAATACAATAAATAAACAACGAGAAAGAAGAAAATAAAAATAAATGTTTCGATAATCCATGATCCCGGATCAGGCGGAATAACTGTATCCGGGGCAACGGTATCAGCAGGGGCTACTGCAGCCACTGCTCCGTCTGCCGGAGCAGAATTTGAAGCATCAACAAATTCAAAAATGGATAAAATAGAATTGTCATCCAAAAAATCGAAAGGTGTCATGATCGATTTGTTATTTGCCTCAAAAACGGCAATTGCATCGGGATCTCCGGACGCGATTAAAGCCTGACTATTTTTCGTCCAGGAAATTAACCATTCTTTACTTCTCTTTTGAGTCACGTCTTTCAGTCCGGGTCCAACGAATTTTTCATCGGTCGTTTTATGACACGCAGAACAATTTGTTTTAAATAATTCTTCTCCCTGGGCCGTGACGTTGCCATTATATGATATCAGAGCAAAAAACGCAAACAATGTAAGCGATGCAAATGCTCCTGAAAATCCACCCTTATTTTTTAATTTCTGTAACATGTTACTTGATTTTAATTTATCGACTATTTTTTTGTTGCGACTACCGGCTCGTGTTCTGAACAAGTTCCGCAGTTGATAAGGAAATTTCTTCCATACTCTGGAACAAACTGGTTGTTATTATAGCTTATGCCTGCAAAATCATGCAATAACATCTGCTGCAAAACATTTATAGGTAATCCATAAACATTTCCCATTGATTGATCAATATCCAGCACTACTTTTTCTTTCTTCTTGTAGATCTTTTGTCTCAAAGCAATCCTGGCCATATCAAATTCTTTGGCCATTTTTTCCATTGCAGGAATCAAAATCCGAACAGCTAATTCATCAATGAATGCTTTGTCTTCACTCAATGAAAACAATTCCAGTACCATTGGCAAATTATCCGGCAGTTCAAAACCGCAATCGTGTCCGATCTTGTTCTGTTCGGCTTTCATGTGAACAAGAAATTCACCCCGTTTGTAATCTTCGCCAAATAATACGTATCCCAGATCGAGGTAACAAATTGCCTGAATATGGAATGTTTGGTTATACACTTCTTCAACTTTCCAGGGTTCGCTCGAATTCACGAAACTTACAAAAGGAGAAAACGATGTGGCAAGATCCGGATACTTTTCGCACAGCATGGCATAACATTGATTTACGTCTTCGACATAATCCGGACCGTTAGGGTATTTAAATACCTGTGCCAAAATGTGATATTGATCTCTTGTTTCCATTATAATCCTCTTTCAGGTTTTGTTTTAAATCCAAATCCGGTTTCACCTTTTGCATCGGCGGTTGCTTCAAGCATTTCGATTGATTCTTCACGGTGAGCAGGTGGGATCACAAAACGTTCTTCGAAAGTGGCCAACGATGTTAACCGGAAGATTGCGTTTGCAGTGTGTTCATCCATATTCACAACATCCATCGCTTTTTTAACGTCGATTTTATCGTAATCACCAACTGTTACATCCCTGCGATGAATTTTTACAGCCAGCAATCTTTTCATAACAATTCCCATACGCTCAGTGTCTCCATTTGTAAAAAGAGAAGCGAGGTATTTCATTGGTAATCGTTGCTTATCAATTCCGGCAAACATCTGGTCAGTCGTTGTTTCGTAGGTTCCCTGGCTATCAACGCTGGCCATAGCCGGCAACATTGGCGGAACATAAAAAAGATTTGGTAAGGTTCTGAATTCAGGGTGAAGTGGCAACGCAATTTTCCACTCTTTTACGAATTTGTAAACCGGAGAATTTTGTGCTGCAGTAATTGTTGAATCATGAATTCCATTTTCACGCGCAGCTTTAATTACTTCCGGATCATTCGGATTAAGATAGATATTCAGTTGTGCATCGATCAATTTATTATCATCTGCAGACGCGACTGCCTGAATCATATCTGCATCATAAAGCATCACGCCAAGGTAACGAATTCGTCCAACACAAGAATGCATACATGCAGGGGCCTGTCCGGACTCAAGTCGTGGATAACAAAGGATACATTTTTCTGATTTTCCGGTATTCCAGTTATAATAACTTTTCTTGTAAGGGCAAGCTGTCACACACATTCTCCATGCGCGGCAACGATCCTGATTGATTAATACAATGCCGTCTTCGCCTCTTTTATAAAGTGCACCGGACGGACAAGAACCTACGCATGCCGGATTTAAACAATGGTTACAAATACGGGGCAAATAATGTAATGTCATTTGCTCAAGTTGAAACATACTTTCCTGTTCTGCGTCAGTAAGGTTTTTAAAATTCACATCCTTACGCGCGTAATCCGGTGTTCCGCTCAAATCATCATCCCAGTTTGGTCCGCTTTGAATATCAATATTCTCTCCGGTTATCAATGATACTGCGCGGGCTGTCGGTTGATCATCTCCTTCCGGTGCCGTGAACAGGTCCTGATATTTATACGCCCATGGCACGTAGTAATCCTCGAGTATGGGCATATAAGGATTGTGAAAAATATTCTTTAATCCTTTTAATTTTCCTGCTCCTTTAAGCGAAACAGAATCACCGTTTTTTTCCCAACCGCCTTTGTATATTTCCTGATCTTCCCACTTGGTAGGATAGCCGGTTCCTGGTTTTGTTTCAACATTGTTCCACCACATGTATTCTGCTCCTCTTCTGTCGGTCCAGATATTTTTACAGGCCACAGAACAGGTATGGCATCCGATACATTTATCGAGATGAAAAACCATTGAAATTTGTGATCTAACGTTCATATTCTTTTGTTTTCGTAAATTCTTTATTTTAATTCTAATATTCCACTTTTTCCATTCTTCGTACAAGCACGTGAGTGTCTCTGTTTACACCAACCGGACCCCAATAATTGAAGTGGTAGGTAAATTGGCCGTAGCCACCGCACATCAAATTTGGCTTTAAGTGAACCCTTGTAAAGGAATTATTCATTCCGCCTCGTCTAGGTTCTCCTTTTATACCTCTTCTTTCTTGTGATTTTGGAATATTGTATGTTCTTTCAACAGCATGGTAAACAATGCATACACCATTCGGAATTCTCGCACTAACACACGCCCTGGTTACATAAGTTCCATGGTCATTATATACTTCAACGTAGTCGTTATCTTTTATTCCTAATGAGGCGGCATCGCCTTCACTTAACCAGCATGGTTCTCCACCTCTTGACAACGTCAGCATTCGCAATGTATCACCATAAGTTGAGTGAATATGCCATTTACCGTGTGGAGTCAATACGTTCAGCATTTTTGCTTTTCCGTCGTTGACAGTTACGCGTAAGTCGCCATAAACCTCAGGTGTTGGTGAAGGTTTGTACGTTGGTAAGTGTTCACCAAACGCTATGTAAGCATCGTGATCAAGATAGAAATGTTGTCTTCCTGTTAATGTTCTCCATGGAACATACATATCCACGTTATATGTGTATGCTGCATAAGTTCTTCCGTCGTGCATTAAGCCCGACCAAAGCGGAGAAGAATTGTATCGTTTTGGTTGTGCCTGAAGATCCCGGTAAGAAATGTCAATATCGCGATAAGGCATACCCAATTCGGCAATTGCAGGAACCCCGATTTTCTCAGCCATGTTTCGATAAGCCCGGTCTGCGAGTTTACCATTTGTCAAAGACGACAATTTCAAAATAGCGTTGATACCTTCAACATCATCTTTCAAAGAAGGATATTCTGTTCCATCCTCCCATTTTGTAATATGCTGGCGATGTGTTAACATTTCTTCGTAAACATCCTCACACATGTAATGATTTCCGTGAGCACCTAAACCATTTTTTGCGACGCCTTTCCCGAGAGAAATAAATTTGTCGTAAATTTTGGTATAGTCCCGATCAACAATATTTATTTTATGCATTGTTTTTCCGGGAATCATTTCACATTCTCCTTTGGACCAGTCCTGAATTGTCAATTGTGAAATCTCATCTTTTGAGTCATGCGTCAGCGGTGAATTAACCACATCTTTCATCACATCCGGCAAATAAGTTGGTGCCATTTCCTGCACTTTTTTTGCAAGAGCCTGGAAAATCTGCCAGTCTGTTTTTGCTTCCCATACCGGAGCAATCGCTTCTGATAACGGGTGAATAAAAGAGTGCATATCGGTTGAATTTATATCCGCTTTTTCATACCAGGATGCCGTTGGTAAAACGATGTCCGAATAAAGAGCAGAAGTATCCATTCTGAAGTTGATATCGATTACCAAATCCATTTTTCCGCGTGCAGCTTCTTT
>Ga0102851_10001380_pt1 | contig 13811 bp, 14 predicted proteins | sample Mud3Dept3metaG_FD_79558 | JGI IMG/M metagenome (GOLD analysis project Ga0102851, IMG submission 79558) | Freshwater wetland microbial communities from Ohio, USA, analyzing the effect of biotic and abiotic controls - Mud 3 Core 4 Depth 3... | ecosystem: Environmental > Aquatic > Freshwater >... | reverse complement strand
GGTAAAACAGGAAGACCTGGCACCCGAAATAGGGACTATTGAAAGGATAAGGGCAATCTACTCAAACAGGATAGAAATTGTCCCGGAGGAAGCGATAGTTAAGGCAATTGAGACCAGGGCTCCTTCCACTGTTATCCTGCATAAGGTTGGCCCGGTTGGAGAAATGCAGGGTGAAGGATACTGCTTTAAAATGCTTATAGGAACAGACGATGCCGATATGTATTATTATAATCTGCATGCCATCGATAAAGCAAATCCAAACGGTTTGCTGCCGGCGGATCTTAAGCGTCTGGCAAGGTTTGACTGATGCAGCAGTACAGGAAACAGGCCGTCTTTTCTATAAACAACCAATATCATGGAAGAAGTTAGAAGTTTGTCGGAACCGGAAAGAAACTGGGCAATGCTCTGCCATTTATCGGCCTTTGCCGGATTTTTCTTCCCGTTTGGCAGCATAATTGGTCCACTTATCTGCTGGCTTTCGCGTAAGGATGAATCGGCCTGGGTCGACGAAAACGGTAAGGCATCGATGAATTTTCAGCTTTCGGTTCTTCTTTATATAATCCTTGCTATCCCGCTCTGTTTCATTTTAGTCGGAATACCTATTGTCATATTCCTTGTAATTCTGAGAATAGTCTGCATTATAATCGGCAGTATTAAGGCCCCAAAAGGCGAAATGTTCAAATACCCGCTGGCAATACCGTTTATACAGTAAAATTACAGATACTCATCCCTTCTTTTCCCGTCATTTGCATATGCAATTAACCCTTCCCCCAGCCCCTTCCCTTAAGACTAAGGGAAGGGGTGAATATGCTTATATACAATAAATTACACCCCCTTCTCTTAGACTTAAGAGAAGGGGGCAGGGGGGATGAGTTTATGACAAACATGAAATTCTAATGAATTGGAAGTAGCCATATTACAAGTTGAATTTGATTTTTATCCTTAATTTTTCCTACCTTTCCTGTTTAACGCTCTCTCTTATGGGATCACACGATAATAAGAAAAAAATCAGCGTGGAAAAATTCAGAAAAAAAGATCTTTATCATGATTACCAGCCTGAGAAGAAGAGGAAACTTGGGCGCATTGAATTTGAAAAGCTCCTTCGTAAAAAAGAGATTGAGCTGGTCAAGCTCCAGGAATGGGTAAAGGCAAACAAGCTGAAGGTGGTAGTGATCTTTGAAGGGCGCGATGCCGCCGGAAAAGGCGGGGTGATCAAAACCATTGCAGGGTGCCTTAATCCCAGGATATGCCGGATTGTGGCTCTTGGAATACCCACTGAAAGAGAAAAGACACAGTGGTATTTCCAGCGGTATGTAACCGAACTACCGGCTGCCGGCGAAATAGTCCTTCTTGACAGGAGCTGGTATAACAGGGCCGGTGTTGAGAAGGTAATGGGATATTGCACAAATGAAGAATACGAGGAATTCCTCAGATCATGTCCGGAGTTCGAAAAAATGCTTATAAGGTCGGGGATAATTCTGGTGAAGTACTGGTTTTCCGTAAGCGACCGTGAACAGGAGAAACGTTTCCAGGACAGGATCCAGGATCCCACAAAACGATGGAAGATAAGTCCAATGGATGTCGAATCGCGTGATAAATGGGTTGAATACTCGATGGCCAAGGATAAAATGTTCTCATTTACCGATACCAAACAGTCGCCATGGTACGTTGTAAGGGCTGATGATAAAAGAAGAGCACGCCTGAACACCATTGATCATTTTCTCTCCCTGATACCCTATAAAGATCTCACACCCAAGCCGTTCAAGCTTCCTCCCCTGAAGCGTGACGTTGCTTACGTAAGGCCACCTGTTTCCGATCAGACTTTCGTTCCGGAGAAATACTGAATATCAGGACAAAAGATAAAAGTAAAAAGATAAAAGTAAAAGCTAAAGACCTTGTAACGAAAGATTTTTTCCTGAGCTTTTTAATATCCTTTTGTCTTTATACTTTTGTCTTTTATCTTTTTCTGTTTAAATATGTCTTCAAAACCCTCCATACCCAAAGGAACACGCGATTTCTCAACCGATGAGATGCTGAGGCGGGAATTTATCTTTGATTCCATAAAAAAGGTATTCAGGTTATATGGCTATCAGCCTATTGAAACTCCGGCGATGGAAAACCTGTCCACCCTGCTTGGAAAATATGGCGAAGAGGGTGATAAGCTCCTGTTCCGGATACTTAACTCGGGAGATTTCCTTTCAGATATGACAGATGAGGATCTGGTTAAACGCGACCCTGGAAAACTATCGGCACAGATCTGTGAAAAAGGTCTGAGGTACGATCTCACCGTCCCCTTTGCCCGTTATGTGGTTCAGCGGCGAGATGAGATTATCTTTCCGTTTAAAAGATACCAGATACAGCCGGTATGGAGAGCTGACCGTCCCCAGAAAGGTAGATACCGCGAGTTTTTCCAGTGTGATGTGGATGTTATCGGAAGCGACTCGCTGCTGAATGAATATGAGCTAATAAAGATCATCGATGATATCTTTTCTGCCCTTAAGATCAATATCATCATTATGATAAACAACAGGAAGATCCTTTCGGGAATTGCTGAATTTATCGGAGAAGGCGGGAGGATTACCGATATCACGGTGGCGATTGATAAGCTCGACAAAATCGGTACTGATGCCGTTAATTCGGAACTCAGGGAAAAGGGAGTCTCAGGCACAGCAATAAAAAAACTGCAGCCTTTTCTCAGGCTGAAAGGCGGAACTGTTGAAAAGCTGCAGACCCTTGAAACGCTGCTTGCAGAATCAGGAACAGGAATGCTGGGCATTTCAGAGCTTAAAACATTGTTTTCATATGTTGAGACGGGTGAGCTGTCCGGCAGGGTAAGGTTTGACCTCACACTTGCCCGCGGATTAAATTATTACACCGGTGCCATCATTGAAGTCAAATCGGCTGATGTGGCTATTGGAAGCATCTGCGGTGGAGGTCGTTATGATAACCTCACCGGCGTATTCGGGCTGGAAGGAGTTTCCGGTGTCGGCGTATCATTCGGCGCCGACAGGATCTATGATGTGATGATGCAACTCAATCTCTTTGAGCAAAAGAGCTCTTCGTCAACTGAAGTGCTTGTGATGAATTTCGGAAGATCGGAAACCAGATATGCTCTGAAGATCCTCACGCTGCTCAGAAGCCAGGGTGTGAGATCGGAACTTTATCCCGACCATGTGAAGCTGAAGAAGCAGATGTCATATGCCGATGCCAGAAAGATACCTTATATAGTTATTGCCGGTGAGGAGGAGATAAAGAGCAATGAGCTCATTATTAAGATAATGGCGACAGGGGAGCAGAAAAAACTTCCACTTGATGATCTTAAATCAGTTATCCTGTCGGTGCTAAAAGCTGACGGCAGATAAAAAGCCTCTGACTTTTTCAGAAAATTCCTTAAGGTAATTGATACTCTCTTTGCCTCAGATCGTCTCTCTGCGGGTTCCTTTGCTGCAACTGGTTCAGAAGCTGCATCCTGTACTGGTTTTCAGCCTGGTATACTTTTATTACTTTGGCAGGAGGAAGCGCCACTTTTAATTGTTTATGGAATGCCACGGCAAGTTCTGTTTCTGCCACCTGCAATTCGATAAGCTTATCGCCGGCTGCTGCCAGCTCCTTTTCACTGAGTGTTGATCCTTCCTGGTTAACTCTCCGGTTAAGCTGTACTCTTTCCTGCTGGATCTGAGCCTTCCTGTCCTGGTAATCATTATATAAGGGCCAGAACTTCTCGGCTTCGTGCGGGGTCAGATTCAGCTTCCTGGTAAAAAATGCAATTTTATATGCGGTAAGCTTCTCCCTGTTTGGATTCTGTGCAAAGGTAGCAGAAGAGAAGAGAACCAGGATTACATATATAGTAACATACTTTATTTTCATGGCGCCGGAATTATAATAGTTCATATATTTCATTCTCATTAATATTCTCAAGCATAAGATAATCAATTATTTCTCTGTTGTTTACTTTGGGCACTTCTTCAAAAAGTATTAATGATCCTACACTCTCTTCAAGAGTTATGAGATCAGTATCATCAGGGTACGATTCAGCAAATTCCTGCAGGCTTATCTCCGGAAGTTCCAGGTTCCTGCTGCCGGGCAGGAATATTTTTACAGCACCATAACCAAGAAGGATCAATACTGCGACTGAAGCGGCAACTGCCAGCCATGGCCTCAGCCTGTGGTATATTCTTTTCTTCACTATCGCAGGTTCAATGTCTGCAGTAGCAGAAATTATTTTCCGGTTAACCTCTTCAAAGTAGTTTTCCGGTACTTTAAATGGATTCTTACCCGGTATGTTTTCTGTTGGTTTCATCGTAAGTTATAGATTGTTAATTATTAAAAAGGTTTAATCGCCACCAAGCATTTTTTCAATTTTTTTCACAGCGTGGTGATAGGAAGCTTTCAACGCTCCTTCAGAAGTTTTAAGCACTTTGCTCATATCCTCATAGGTCATATCCTCAAAATATTTGAGATTGAATACTATCCGTTGCTTTTCTGGCAGCTTTAGGATGGCATTCTGAAGCTTCACCTCCGCCTCATCACCATCGAACCATGTACTCCCTTCCGGTGAATTGACAAAATAATTTCCCAGATCATCCAGCGATACAGCCGAATTCCTTTTCTTTTTATTTATAAGCGCCAGTGATTCATTGGTTGCGATCGCATAGAGCCAGGTGTAAAGTGAGCTTTCGTTCCGGAATTCACCGATATTCTTCCAGGCATTCAGAAATGTATTCTGCAGGGCATCATCAGCATCTTCATGAAGTATTACAAGCCGGCGGATGTGCCAGTACAGCTTTGGACTGTATCTCTGCACAACCAGCCTGAATCCCTTGTTGATATCGCTCTTAAGAAGCCGGATCATATCGTTATCCTGATCGAAATTGCTCAATGGATGGTCGACTTTATTCTTTGATTGAGAAACTCTGTTAAGGTTTAAAGTTAATTATAACTTTGCATCCTGAATAACTCTGACCCTGATGGCTCTTCAATGTGGAATTATTGGCATTGCCAATGTAGGCAAGACTACGATATTCAACTGCATGTCCGATACGAAAGGTGAAACGAGCTCCTTTGCTTTCGGTGCTTCCAGATCGAACATAGGTATAATCCATGTTCCCGATAAAAGATTATATGAGCTTGAAAAACACCAGGTTACGAACAAAATCGTTCATACAACGGTTGAAATTGTCGATATTCCAGGCCTTGCTAAAGTATCAAACAAGGGAGAAGGCGTGGGAAACAAATTCCTCGGGGATATAAGGAATACTGATGCCCTGATCCATGTCCTCAGGTGCTTTGACAGCGAGGCTTTGACTCATATTGACGGATCCGTTGATCCTGTAAGGGATATCGAAACAGTCACCCTTGAACTGCAGGTGAAGGATCTGGAGTCAGTCGTTAAAAAGACAGAGCGTCTGAGAAAAGCAGCCAAATCCGGCGACAAGGATGCGATCCGCGGAGTTGAAGTGCTTGAGCAATACAGGGAGCATTTCGAAGGTTTCAATGATGCACGGACAATGACTGTGAAGGATGAGGATAAAAAATATATTGATGACCTTTTCCTTCTGACAATGAAACCTGTCATGTATGTATGCAATGTGGATGAAAAATCGGCTCTGACAGGCAATCAGTATGTTGAGAGAGTAACAGAGTATCTTGCAGGTAAAAACGCAGAAATTCAGGTTATTGCCGGCGCCATTGAGGCGGAAATAGCTGAACTGGAAAATATAGATGACCGCAAAGCGTTTTTAAAAGACATAGGTCTTGAGGAGCCGGGCGTTGACAAGCTTGTAAGGGCTGCCTACAGACTGCTGGACCTTCAGACGTTTTTTACTGTGGGTCCGAAAGAGATCAGGGCATGGACAATTAAAAAAGGAATGACTGCCTCACAGGCAGCAGGCGTAATTCACAGCGATCTTGAACGGGGATTTATAAGGGCTGAAGTTATGAAATACAATGATTTTATTACCCTCGGCTCAGAGCACGCCTGCAGGGAAGCCGGCAAATTGTTTATTGAGGGTCGAAATTATGTTGTGGCAGATGGCGATATTCTGCATATAAGGTTCAACGTCTGATATTATGTATGATAAAACGTATTAAGATTATATCATTTCTTTTAATCTTATTTACATTCTGGTGTTACTCTCAATTACCTTCCGGAGATGAACTCCTGAGGGAAACAATCAGGAAATACGGACAGGCAAGGGTAAATGTTCCGTTCCCGGGTACCAAACAATTCGCTGAACTTTCGCGGAACGTATCAGTAAGCTCTCTGAAGGATAAAACTGTTGAGATTGTTCTCTCACCGTATACCGTCGATTGGTTTATTTCACAGAATTTTAAATATACTGTTCTTGAAGCGCCTGATGCTAAATCTATTATAACATCTTCAGATATAAAGCAGGCAGTAGAGTGGGAGAGTTATCCGTCATACACTCAATATGATTCCATTATGCAAAGCTTCGCCGGATTATATCCTGGTTTATGCAATCTCGACACAATTGGTACCAGTATATACGGTAAGCTGGTCCTGGTGCTTAAAATTTCGGATAATGCGGGTGTTGATGAGGATGAGCCCGAGACTTTCTATACATCATCAATGCATGGGGATGAAACGGGAGGTTTCATACTTATGCTTCGGCTTGCGGAATATTTGCTCAGGAATTACACTACTGATATCAGGGTTAAAAATCTTGTGGATAATCTTGAGATTTGGATCAACCCTCTTGCCAATCCGGATGGAACCTACCTTACCGGAAATACAATTGTCAATCCGACCAGGGGAAATGCGAACGGTTATGATCTGAACCGGAATTTCCCAGATCCGGAATTACCAGGAATGGTAATTCAGAAGGAGAACGCAGACATGATTAAATTCATGAGGGGACGCAAATTTACTGTTTCAGCAAATTTTCATTCAGGCGCTGAGGTTGTCAATTATCCCTGGGACAGCAGGTGGTGGCTGCATGCCGACGATGACTGGTATTACAGCATCAGCAGGAAATATGCAGACACTGTTCATAATCATTCTGTTGCAGGGTACATGACCTTCATGGATAATGGAGTTACCAATGGTTACGACTGGTACTCAATAAACGGAGGGCGGCAGGATTATGTGACTTACGAACTGCAGGGCCGCGAGGTCACGATCGAAATTGATGATACCTACATCACTCCGGCTTCACAGCTGAACTCGTTATGGCAGAACAACTGGCGTTCGTTACTTGGGTACCTTGAGAATTCATTATATGGCATCCATGGTCTGGTCACGGATGCAAACACCGGAGAACCCGTCCGTGCAAGAGTATTTATTGCTGGTCATGACAGGGACAGCTCACATGTATATTCCGATACGATAACAGGCAGGTTTATAAGGCTTCTGGCACCCGGGACATGGGACCTGGATTTTACGGCAGAAGGGTATCTGGATAACCATGTAAAGAATGTGATTATCACTGAAGGCAAGGCGACAGAACTTACAGTTGAAATGGTTCAGTTTATTAATCCGGTCGATACAACGGATACTCCGGTGCCGGTTCTTTATCCCAATCCGGCAAACGATTTTCTGAATGTTGTTCTTCCGGAAACACTGTTTGGAACGGTCAATGTCAGGTTATATAATACAAAGGGAATTAAATTGAAGGACTTTGTTGAGAATACAGCGGAGGATATCCCTGTGCATATTGATGTAAAAGTTCTGCCCGGAGGTGTTTATATACTGATAATCAGAAATACTGTTACAGGAATAACAGAAAAGAGCCGGTTTGTGGTTGTCCGGAGATAATGCTTTGCTTCTGCAGATTATCATTTTCTGTTGCTTCATCGGGTAAAAAAGTTATTTTTGAGCGATAATTTTATAAACAGTCATTAAAACTTAACAGAGGAATTGTTTTTATGATGGGGAAAGAAATTCTGAAGCGCTCGGTAATAGTAATTATATTGTCATTTTCAATACTGAAAACTTTCGGGCAGGGTGCTTATCTCCCTCCGGACAAGCCGAGGCTTGTCGTTGGGATAGTCGTTGAACAGTTAAGGTATGATCAGCTTGAAAAATTCAGGAACAGGCTATCTGAAAACGGAATAAGGAGGTTGTTAAATGAAGGTGCTTATTTCCAGAATGCATCATTTCAGTACATGCTGACACAATCTGCCCCCGGTCATGCAACAATAGCCACAGGAGCAGAACCTTCCCAGCATGGAATTGCCTCGGATAACTGGTACCTTCCTTTGAAGAACGAGCTTATCTATTGCACAAAGGACCTGTCGGTCGACCCTGTAGGAGGAAGTTATGAATCGGGCCTCCATTCCCCCGTGAACCTCCAGGCTTCTACTTTCTCCGACGAGCTTAAAATGGCAACCAACAGGAAGGCGAAAGTATATTCGGTTGGGCTGAAGGAGAATCCGGTTATTCTCTCTGCGGGTCATTCGGCAGACGGGGCTTTCTGGTATGATAGGATCTCCGGGACATGGATGTCCAGCACTTATTATACCGACTCGCTTCCCGGGTGGATAAATGATTTCAATGCAATGAGTTATCCGGATGCTTACCTTAATAGTACCTGGATGTTGTTTCTGACTCCGGAAAATTATGCCGATTGCGTCCCGGATACCAACAAATACGAGGCAGGTTTTAACGGGATAAATTATTTTCCCTATGATCTGAAAAAGCTGAGCCCTCCGGCAAGAGGTAACAAAATCCGTGATTATTCATTACTAAGGGAGACTCCGTTCGGGAACACTCTTACTACAGACTTTGCTATCAAGCTTATTGAGAAGGAAGGATTGGGTTCTGATGATGTAACAGATTTTCTTTCAGTTTGTTATGCGTCAACAGATTATATCGGTCACCGGTTCGGGCCATCCTCATATGAGATGGCAGATGCAATCCTCAGACTCGACAGGGACATTGAGACACTTATGAAGTATCTTACCGATAACCTGGGGAAACGAAATATTCTCGTCTATCTGACAGCCTCTCACGGAGTGGCAGAAATACCGGCAGTTCTTGACAACAACAGGATACCTTCCGGATATTTCAGGCAAAATCAGGCTCTGCAGCTTCTGAGAAGCTATCTGAATGCAATATACGGTGAAGGAGACTGGGTTAAGGGATATATCGAGAATCAGGTTTTTCTGAACAGGACGCTTATTGAAGACGCAAAGATCCCTATAGAGGAGGTCCAGAAGAAAATTGCCAGGTTTTTAGTGCAGTTTTCCGGTGTTGCCTCAGCTTATCCGTTTTCTGCATTTGAGTCAAATGATTTCGGAAACGGGAACCTTAAAAAAATAATTAACAATTTCAGTCACCAGAGATCAGGCGATGTCATTGTAACACTTAGTCCGGGTTGGGTTGAGAAGGAGGATGATTATGTGACGGATCATACTTCGCCTTATGAGTATGATGCTCATGTACCGCTTATCTGGTATGGCTGGGCGATTAACAGGGTGACAGTCGCAAGGAAAGTGAACATGACCGATATTGCGGTCACGCTTTCAGCATTATGCAAGGTACCTTATCCCAATGCCTGCACCGGTGAACCGATGTTTGAATTATTCAGGTAACCGGAATTTATCCCTTACTGAGCAGGCTTCGGCAAGTAAAGCAGGATTTTTTTCGCATCCGTTGCCCAGAACAATAAGATCGGCGCCGGCTTTATAAATCTCTTCAATTTCTGTTTTATTCCTGATGCCTCCGCCCACAGCCAGTGGAACGGATATGTTTTCCCTCACAGTACTGATAATATCAGCAGGCACGGGATTTGAGGCTCCGCTTCCTGCCTCGAGATAAATCATGCTGAGTCCCAACATCTCTCCTGCAAGGGCAGTAGCTGCGGCTATATCGGGTTTGTCGGCAGGAATGGCTTCGGTCTGACTGATATATTCCACTGATGTTTTCGATCCGCAGCTGATCAGGATATATCCTACGGAGATCAGTTTTTCCCTGGCATCCTTAAGATATGGTGCGGCGATCACATGGTTTCCGATCAGCAGCTCCGGATTTCTGCCCGAAATGAGTGAAAGGAGGAGGATGGAATCAGCTTTATGGCTTAGCTGAAGAAGATTACCGGGAAAAAGGACCACAGGTATTGAGCAATATTTTTTGACTAAGCTTATCAGATGGTCAATATTGCTGAATGTGAGACTTCCGCCGGTCATTATAAAATCGACCCTGCATTTTATTGCAATATCCAGGATTTTGTACAGTTCATCTCCTCTGATCTTATCAGGATCGAGCAACAAGGCTATGCTGTTCTTTCCCGGGAACTTTAATGTTTCCATAATTCTTTTTTGTCCACACTATTGCATAATTGTCATACCTGGAATAAAAGAGATCAAAGGATTCATTTATTTTCTGGGTGTGAACCTTACCTTTAATCTCTCCGGATTCCTTAACATCAAATGGTTCAATCGTTATGTTGTTCCTGATGCTGATCCCTTCCTTATCGCAAATCTTATAAAGGGATTCTTTCGCGCACCAGTGAATATAAAGGTGGTATTTCCTGTTGTCGGAGCTCCTGGTCACTTTTTCCTTCCTGTTGAGGAATTTAAATGCAATGGCTCCGATATTGGTGCTCATGTATTCCAGGTCGATCCCGACCCTTTCATTTCCGCTGCACAGGATCGCGGTCAGCTTATAAGAATGTGATATACTTATAAACCTTGAGCCGTCCTTTAAGAATGGTTTATTGTTTTTATTGTAAACGATTCTGGCATCCTTGCCGAGCAGTTCAGCAAGCAATGCCCTGACACTTAAGAACTCCAGTCTCCGTGAGGTGCTTTTGAACACTTTGTATCTCTTCCTGTCCTCATCATCCATATCCACCATCCCGAGAAGGGTTTTGATGTCCTCTTCAATTTTCCAGACTCCGAGAATAGTGGATTCGTTGAGAAAATGTTTTGTGATACAGCCCATCAGTTACACTTCCCGTTTTATTTTTCCCATTTCAGGGTTTCAATCAGATGAATGACATCTTCCCTGAAAAACTCAATTACCGGTGCCAGCGAATCGGAATTCGGTTGCGAAGCAAAGTAAAGTGATCCTCTAAGGTAGTGGTCAATGCTGTCGGTTACGAAAAACTGAACAGCCGTGGCAGTATTGCCCTTAAGGTCGTATAGGATCCCGAAAACCCTCTGCTCCGGCTTATTGATCACCTGTTCATTAATAGCATCTGCTTTTATGATATGATTCTTAACATTCATCTGATATGTTTTTTCTATCAGCTTATCAAGATCATTATTTATTTCCAGGTATGTAAGGTGAATTTTCGCCTTATAGGCCGGGAACTCAATGTTGAACCAGCCCGGTTCGGAAAGGCTGTCAGGATTTAATGACAGTTTCCCGTAAACAGGGTATTCAAATGAGAGCGGCAGGTCGTCAGTCCTTGTGGAGTTCTCTCCGAAGAGAACGTACCCGTGGGCAGGCAGGTCGATCCTGAAATAACCCTTTGGCCTGGGAACCGCCACATCCCTGCAACCCCAGGGAACGGCAATAAAAAACACAAATATCAGAAGATTACTCTTTCTCAGGTTTATCATTATCTGAATTTATTTCGACGCGTATCTCCTTGATTCGTCTTCTGTCGGCTGATTCTATAGTGAATATGAAATTTTCGTATTCAATGATCTGATCCTGCTGCGGTATTTCGCCTGTGATCTCAAGAATGAGACCGGCAAGTGTTTCTGATTCTCCCCTTACTTCTCCGAACGGATCAATTGTGAGATTAAGAATTCTTATCAGATCATTCAGCAATGTCTTTCCTTCAAAGACAAATGTTTTTTCATCGATTTTCCTGTAAAGAACCTCATCTTCATCGCTTTCATCGGTAATTTCACCCACAATCTCTTCAAGAATATCCTCAAGTGTAACGATCCCGGACGTTCCTCCGTATTCATCGATAACAACTGCCATGTGGATTTTTTTTACCTGGAATTCCTTCAGCAGGTCATTGATTTTTTTTGTCTCCGGTACAAAATACGGATTTCTCAGAAGCGATTGCCATTTGAAGTTACCGGGATTATTCATGTAAGGCAGGACATCCTTGGCATAAAGTATGCCTTTCACGTTGTCGAACGATTCCGAAAAGACAGGGATCCTCGAAAAACCGGAATTTATTATCACCGGTATCACCTGGTTGAATGCTGACCGTATATCAACCGCTGTGACATCGATCCTCGGACACATTATAGCACTTACGTTTATATTACCAAAGTTTACTACGCCTTTGAGAATTTTCTCATCCTCATCAAGTTCATCGGTGGTTTGTTCCAGAGCATCGGAGATTTCATCCATACTTATGTTTGTCCGCAATGTGCCTGAGCGCCGTTTCAGGATAGTGGCGGAGTGAACAAATAATGATGTTATTGGCCGGAAGATAAATTCCAGAGCAGCAAGGGGAAACGCCATGAACAGAGCCAGAGGAACATTGTTTCTCGGATTGAACAGCTTTGGTAATATCTCATTGAAAAACAGAAGCAGTATAAGGATTACAACAGCCTCGATAAGGAACACGGTAACGGGCCGGGTGCTGAAATCGAAGATTCCGGTACCTAGGAAAGCTGCCAGCAACACAATTATTACAATTATAATATTGGTTGATACCAAAATAGTGGCCAGGAGTTTTTCAGGCATATTGCATAGCCTGACTACAGTGCGCGACCTTTTTGTATTCTTTCCTTTGAAGTTCTCAATATTATCAGAGCTGAAAGAAAAGAAGGTTATTTCCGAAGCAGATAATAGTGCAGAGGCAAACAGGAGAATGATCAGGACAATTAGTCCTGTAACTGTTTTAAAATCTGGAGGATTGACAATTAACCCCGAAAGAAGTAAAGAATATGAATCCGCATATTCCGTTTCCAACTCAATAACTGTTAATGAAACAAATTAAAAAGGCAGATCATCCTCATTTTGTCCGGCTTCAGGTCCGAAGCCGGCAGGTCCGCCCGGGTCTGACTCATCGCCGCTTGCGGGACCATTGCTGATCTTGTTTTTATCTGAATTACTGCCCGGTGTCTGGTAAGGTGTCCCGGGCTCATTGACATCCGAAGTCTGAGCACCTTTTCCTGAAGCTTCATTTCTGCCTTCCGGCTGTCCCTGATAGGTCCCCGAAGCCTGCTTTCTTTCAAGAACAAGCATGGCATCGGCCAGGATTTCGGTAATATACTTGTTATTCCCGTCTTTATCAACATATGACCGGGTTTTAATTTTCCCGACAATATAAAGCTGAGAACCTTTTTTTACAGTCTTTTCAGCAACCTCGGCAAGTGCACGCCAGAGAACTATATTATGCCATTCAGTTGTTGTTATCGTTTCTCCCTGCTGGTTAGTGTAGGTTTCGCTGGTAGCCAGAGGAAATGTTGCTTTGGCGACACCTTTGTCAAAATACCTGATAACAGGATCTTTCCCAACATTTCCGACGAGTATTACTTTATTGATTGACATGTAGTTATCCAATTAAAGAGTTAAATCTGACAGGATTGTAAAGTTAAGAAAAAAACCGCTTTCTGCAATTACCTGGATATTAAATGGAAAAAACGCACTATATCAGCAATTTATATAATTTTTTTTCGTATCTTTATTTAATTGTCTTTTTACTGCAAACCCGTTGGGTGTAAAAGAAGCATTTGTCTATTTCATTGTATTTAAGGCAATAATAAATTTTTTTTTAGAAAAATTATTACTTAACTGTTTGGCTTTAAATAAATAATATTTTTATATTTGCAGAATTGAAAAAACGTATACTCAAAATAATTTGTTGAATCTTAAACTTCAAGAAAATGACTAAAGCAGACATTGTCAATGAAATTGCCAAAAACACTGGTAT
>Ga0102851_10001379_pt1 | contig 13813 bp, 11 predicted proteins | sample Mud3Dept3metaG_FD_79558 | JGI IMG/M metagenome (GOLD analysis project Ga0102851, IMG submission 79558) | Freshwater wetland microbial communities from Ohio, USA, analyzing the effect of biotic and abiotic controls - Mud 3 Core 4 Depth 3... | ecosystem: Environmental > Aquatic > Freshwater >... | reverse complement strand
TTTGCTGAATATCTGGTGCCAAATATCGTAAGCCGCTATCGTTCTAAATAGTCAAAAGAGGAACCATCAAATGTTGGGGAGCATCATGACAAATCTTACTCCAGGGTTAGTTGCGTTATTTGGTTCCGGAGAAACCTCGCCAAGTGGGCGGAAAATCTTCGATTTTGTTCTGAGCAGATTGCCCGCACAGCCACACATCGTTATGTTGGAAACTCCTGCTGGTTTTGAATTGAATTCATCACAGGTGATTGGAAAAGTAGGTGATTTCATTTGTCACCGTCTCCAAAATTACCAACCTCGACTTTCGATTGTACCGGCTCGCATGCGAGGCACGCCATTTAGCCCAGACAATCCGGAGATATTACAGCCACTTCTTGAGGCAGACCTGATTTTCATGGGGCCAGGCAGTCCCACCTATGCCATTCGCCAATTACAGGATAGTCTGGCCTGGCATTATCTAGTCGCTCGCCACTTTATGGGCGCTTCCCTGGTACTTGCCAGCGCAGCCACAATTGCTATTAGCGCTTACGCCTTGCCTGTTTACGAGATTTATAAAGTTGGTGAGGACCTGCATTGGAAGCAAGGTCTGGATTTCTTTGGTTTATATGGTCTCCCGATAATCTTTGTTCCACACTGGAATAATAACGATGGGGGAGCAGACCTTGATACCAGCCGATGTTTTATGGGGAAATCTCGCTTTTCACAGTTGCTAGAAATGATGCCGAAAGATTCAATTGTCATGGGGATCGATGAGAGGACGGCTTTAATCATCGATATGCAAGAAAGAATCTGCCATGTGATGGGAGCAGGCGGCGTAACGATGGTCCTAAGCGGGAAATTTCATGTACATTCCCGGCTCGTAAACCTATCAGACAAGGATAAGGTCGAAAGAGGAGAGAGATTATTAAGCCGAACGTATTATTTCAAGAGCGGAGAGTCTTTTCCACTAGATGAATACATCCCGGTTGATACTCCATTTAATAATTTTGCTATCCGTTCTGAATTCTTTGAGCAAGTCGAAAAGGTGCAAGGGCATATTGAAGCTAATCGCCAGGCAGCACAAAATCAGAAACAGATAGAATTTTTACAAGAAATCCCAGTGGAAATCCAGGAGCTGGTGGCAGAACGACAATCAGCCAGGGAACGTAAAGATTGGAAATCGGCCGATATACTGCGCCAAAAGATTGCTTCTCTTGGGTGGCAGTTGGTTGATACACCCGAAGGAACCAAGGTGGTTAAGGAATGAAAGGTGTATTCGTTTACGCGCGACATCTTTTGGAATTATACGTATACATAATGACAATAAGCTAACTTGGAAACCGGGCTTATCAAGTTCTTCAAACGGAATTAGACTGTGCAGAGCAATGAATCGGGCTGGATCGTTCAGGCGCAGGAAGGAGACGCAAATGCGTTTACCTCATTGGTTGAAGCGTACCAGAAACCTGTCTACAACCTGTGCTACCGTATGTTGGGAAACGCTGAAGATGCAGAAGACGCAGCTCAGGAGACTTTTTTGAGAGCCTATCAATCACTCAAACGTTTCGATCCCAACCGCTCCTTCTCTACCTGGCTTCTTTCGATTGCTGCGCACTATTGCATTGATCGCATCCGTCGCCAGCGTTATCGAATCATTTCTTTTGAGGAACTTCCATACCTGGATGTCGCAGACGATTCACCTGGCGTGGAAACGAGGCTCAGTCACAAGCAAGAACAAGAACAAATTCAAACGCTTTTAAACAACCTGAACCCAGTTGATCGAGCGGCGATGGTGCTTTATTACTGGTATGACCTATCTTACGAGGAGATATGCCAGGAGTTAGGATTATCAATCAGCCAGCTTAAGAGCCGTATGCACCGCGCCCGGCTAGCGATGGCGCAGAAATGGAATGAAAAAAAAACCAGTAATCTCATGCCGGAGAGGATAACGACATGACCCACCAACCATATTTAGATTGGATGATCACTGCCACTGATGAGTTGAGTGATCCACTTACTCCCGAACTACGAATAGCGCTCAACGAACATATAACTCAATGCGATTCTTGCCGGCAGGTCGGTGAAGCCTGGCAGGCTGTGGAGCTTAAAATGCAATCGGCGCCTATGCTATCGCCAAGCGCTGGGTTCGGAAAGCGCTGGCAGGCTCGTTTAGAAACCAGCCAAAAACTGAGGCAAGAAAAACAGAACTATCGTTTACTGGGTATTCTAATACTTGGGGCATTTCTGATGCTGGCAGCGTTAACTACACAAGCCATGCCGTTAATAAAATCACCTTTTCTTTTATTATGGAGCTGGATTTACCAATTGGTTCAAACCTTTTATTATCTTGAATTCTTCCGCGTGCTGTTTATCTCGATTTTCCAGACTGCGATCGAGGTGATCCCACTTGCCTGGTTAATTCTCTTCGCGGGATTCTTATGCCAGTTAAGTGTGGTTTGGTTCATTGCATTGCGCTTGACAACTTCTCCATGGAGGGTAAAGTTATGAAAATCTATAAAATACTCTTGGTCAGCTTCATAGTGGGCTTGATACTATTGCTCACCGCTTATGGACAAGCCTACCCAGTTCGGGCTTCCTCTCACCAGCAGGGTACGACTGGGGACAAATTAGTTTTTGGAGGAAGCTTTAGATTGGCAGATGGGGAGACATTAGACGGTGATCTATTAGTTGTGGGTGCGACGGTCACACTGGAAGAAGGATCGTTGGTTGATGGCGACCTTCTAATCTTGGGTGGTTCAGTAACCGCTAATGGAGAAATCCAAGGAGATATCTTCGCGGTTGGTGGCGTTGTCAATTTGGGTAAGACGGCCGTTGTAACGGGTGATGTGAATACAATTAGTGGAAGTATTGCCAGAGAAGAGGGATCTATTATAGAGGGGAAATTTAGCACTAGCGAAATTAAACCGTTTCAATTCACTATTCCTGAAAAAGTGAGCATTCCTCAAGTTGAATTCCCAAACCTGGCCTTTCGGTTTAATCCCGTTTGGAATATCACATGGGTCTTCTTCCGATCATTCTTATGGGCAGCATTGGCAGTGTTATTGGTGCTTTTCCTGCCCCGGCAATCGAATCGAGCGGCTGAATCGGCAGGAGCGCAACCTTTCCTTGCCGGTGGACTGGGTTGTCTCACTGTGGTTGTGGTTCCAATTTTGTTAGTCGCTATTGCGATCACGATACTTGGCATTCCAATTGCTTTCATCGGAGCTATCCTTTTTGTGGTTGCTCTGGTATTTGGTGTTGTGATTATGGGACTTGAAGTAGGAAAACGGTTGAGTAAGGCGTTTGGTGGGGATTGGGCATTACCGGCTGCGGCAGGGGTCGGCACTTTTATTCTTACCCTGGTTGTAAATGGTTTAAATGCTCTGGTACCTTGTGTGGGATGGATTGCACCTGCCATTGTGGGTACGGTTGGATTAGGAGCAGTGATATTAACCCGATTCGGTAGCCGCTCCTATCCACCTGGGGTGCCAATATATCCAACCGGTTCTGGAAATGCTCAGTTTTCACAGACCCCGGCACAGCCAGTTATTGAACCTGAATCCCGAGGCAAGGATTTGGATAATTCAGGTTAGCCTGAGAAGTTGAAATGGATCAGAGCGCCTGCGGCGATGAGCACCTGGCTTAAGTGATAGGTAACCATAACAGGTAATCTACCAGATGGCAGTGGTTTGATAAATCTGTGCCGGGCATTCAACGTATCAGAGATATAGAAGAGTAATGCACCCAGGCTAACGAGAATGGCAGGCCCAGCCTGCCATTCTTTGCGTACCAGGGTTAGCAAGGCGGAAAACAACATCAAGCTGATGGTGATGGAATAGACCAGGATGGGTTCTATCAGCTTAGATTTATTCGATGCCTTTAAGCCAACTACCAGGCGACGATAAACCTGAATGGAAGTTAGCAGTACCAGAATAAATATAATAGCGCTAGCCAGGTTGAGTGGAGGCAAAGTTTGGTTCAAACCAATCAGATAAGCTATTTGGGCGATTAGGAATGAGATTAACCCTGGGAGGAATTGTTCCGCCGGTAACATTAGGAGGATTTCGCCTAGCAATGAGAAAGCAAGACCGGCGGCAAACCAACGTGCATATCCACTGAAGCCGCCATTCATTCCAAACCAAGCCAGAAGGGCTATCAATGTGGCAGGTCTGGCAAAGTATTCGACCTTCTTCCAATTTTTTGCAACGGCGATCCAGTCAATGATGGCTAAAACAAGTGTGAGATAAAGCAAAGTAAACGACATGATACCTCTCGCTGTTGAATTAGCGTGTTACCCCTATTACTCAGGAATCTAATACCCGAATCTTTTCAGAATACTCTCGTCATCGCGCCAGTTCTTGCGAACCTTTACTTTTAAACTGAGATACACTTTGCGCCCTGTAACCGCCTCGATTTCCCGGCGAGCAGAAACCCCAATCTTCTTCGCCATATTCCCTTGAGTGCCAATGACAATAGGCTTATGCGATTCCTTTTCGACAAGAATTGTTGCTTCAATCAATGCCCCTTGCTCTCCTCGCTCCGTGTACTGGTCAATCCGTACAGCAATCCCGTGCGGGATTTCATCGCGCAGGATATTAAGGGCAGCCTCGCGGATCAGATCAGCTGCGATGTCTCGTTCGTATAAATCGGTCAGTTGATCCGGTGGGAAGTAAGGCATGCCTTCAGGGAGATAAGAGACCATCTCCGTAAGCAAGCGATCTAAATTGTCGCCGCGTGTGGCAGATATTGGAATGACTATGGCTGCAGGAATATTATCTTGATAAGGTGCCTGGTGATTTAAGAATATTTCATGTTCCACCAAGTCGATTTTATTCATACAAAGGATCGATGGAATTTGACGCTTCATTTTAGAAATTCCCGTGAATAATAGCAGATCCTCTTCTGTAGGTTGGACGCTGGCATCGACCAAAAGCAGAAGCAAATCACTTTCTTCGGGGCTGCGCCAAGCTTCATCATTCATGTAATCACCGAGTTTATGGCGCGGCTGGTGAACGCCAGGAGTATCAATGAAAATTACCTGGACGGCTTTGTTATCGTCTTGGATGGTGAGAATCCCCATCTGTCGTTTTCTCGTTGTTTGAGGTCGTGGTGAAACCGCTGCAACTTTATGACCGATGAGTGCATTGATCAAAGTTGATTTACCCACATTTGGTCGACCCATCACAGCCACAAATCCGGTCCTGAAGATCATAGAAGAATTAGACATCATTAACATTCTAACAGAGATTAGCTTATCAAACGTTAATTGAATTATTTTGAAGTGTATATTGACCTGTTTGATTGAAATTGGTATAATGCTTATTCGCCTATTGAATATGCAGCTATTATCTTTCAATTTCCAGGAGTAACCGCATGGCATCTGCTTTGCCGAGTAAATCTTACGCGCGAATTGATGTCAAACTTCCTTTGCCAGATTTAATCGAGGTTCAGCTTGAATCGTTTAAGAGGCTTAAGGAAGATGGTTTAACTGACCTTTTTCACGAGCTTTCACCGATTGAATCATACAACAAAGGGATGAAGTTGTATTTCCCCAGCCGTACACCTGAAGCACAGCAATGGGGATTAGCCTATTGGTTTGGTGAGCCAAAGCATACCGTAGAAGAATGCGTCGAGCGGGATTTGACCTATGCTTCACCGCTATATGTCTCCGTTTTATTAATCGGGCCAGACATCCCAGAGCCTATCAAACAGGATATTTTCTTGGGCGATTTTCCTGAGATGACCGAAAAGGGTACTTTTATCATCAATGGAACGGAAAGAGTGGTGGTCTCCCAATTAATTCGCTCACCAGGTGTGTATTTTGAGGCTCCGTATGACCGCTCAACAGGCCGCCCGCTGGCGATGGCTAAACTGATACCAGATCGTGGGGCGTGGATGGAGTTTGAGACTCGCAAAAGCGATTACCTAACTCTGCGGTTTAACCGCAAGCGAATCGTTCCCATCACAATTTTCTTACGAGCTCTGGCGGCCGTAGATGATGGATTACCGAGCTCTGAAGCGCCAATGAGCAATGGAAGCGATGAAGAAATCCTGCGAGTTTTTGCTGATATCGATAATAATCCTGACCGCATGTTCATCGCTTCAACGCTTTATCAAGAGCCCGAATGGGAATTGACAGGCAACTTGACTATTGCTGAAGCTGCTCTGCTTGAATTTTTTAAGCGCATGCGCCCAGGTGATCCTGCGACTTTAGACAATGCCCGTGAGTTTCTAGAGGAGCAGCTCTTTGACCAGCGCCATTATGATCTAGAGCGCGTAGGTCGATATAAGCTTAATCAAAAGCTTGATTTATCAGGTCGTGTCCCTATCACTCACCGCACGGTGACCAAATGGGATATCGTGCAGCTTATTCGCCGGATGATCTTGATCAACAATAGCGTTCAAGCTCCAGATGACATTGATCACTTGGGAAATCGACGTGCAAAGACAGTCGGTGAGCTGATCCAAAATAAGCTGCGCATCGGTTTGCGGCGAATGGAGCGTGTAATCAAGGAACGCATGTCAATCCGCGACCAAGACCAGTTATCACCGATCACTCTAATCAACATCCGTCCAGTGGTTGCTGCTCTGCGTGAATTCTTCGGTTCGAGCCAGCTTTCTCAATTTATGGATCAAACCAATCCCTTAGCTGAGCTGCGGCATAAGCGTACGCTTTCTGCGCTTGGCCCAGGTGGTTTACGCCGTGAGCGGGCTGGGTTCGATGTGCGTGATGTCCATCATTCGCATTATGGTCGCATCTGCCCAATAGAAACCCCTGAAGGCCCAAACATTGGCTTGATTGGACGCTTGGCGACTTTCTCCAGGGTGAATGAATATGGCTTCATTGAGACGCCATACCGTAAGGTGATAAAAACGCTGTCCTCGGATGATCCACGGCTTGTTGATCGTGTTTTGCGACAGACTCTGACCAATCCCAAAACAGACGAGGTCATTGCTAAAGAAGAAACACGCATAACGCCAAAACTCGCAGAGAAGATAAAGAAACTTCACATAGACGATATTCAGGTGATTCCATTTGTATCCGACGAGATGGAGTATCTCTCGGCGGATTCGGAGGATCGCTATGTAATTGCCCAGGCGAATGCGCCGCTGAACGAATACAACGAATTTGTGAGGCGGAGGGTATCTTGCCGTAATCACTCTACATTCATTTTTTCACAGCATATTAACGTTGATTTCATGGATGTAGCCCCTCACCAGATTGTAGGAATCAGCGCCGCGCTGATCCCATTCCTGGAGCATGATGATGCCAACCGCGCCTTGATGGGATCTAACATGCAAGCCCAGGCAGTTCCTTTGCTTAAACCCGATGTCCCGCAAGTATCGACTGGCATGGAATACAATGCGGCAATCGATTCTGGACAGGTGGTTATTGCTGAGGATGATGGAGAGGTGATCTCAGTAACAGGGAAAAGTGTTGTTGTGCGCACTTTAGATGGCAAACAACATGTTTATCTTTTGCGCAAATATCAGCGCTCTAACCAAAGCACCTGTATCGACCAGCGCCCGGCAGTTGTCAAAGGCCAGCGAATCAAACGGGGTTCTGTGATTGCTGATTCCTCATCCACGGAGGGTGGGGAGCTGGCGCTGGGTCAAAATGTTGTTGTAGCCTTCATTTCTTGGGAAGGAGGCAACTTCGAAGATGCGATCCTAATTTCTGAACGCCTCGTTCAGGATGATGAGTTTACGTCAATCCATATCGAAAAATATGAGGTCGAGTCGCGCGACACCCGCTTAGGACCAGAAGAGATCACTCGTGACATTCCTAATGTAGGTGACGAAGCGATCAAGGATTTGGATGACCGCGGCATAATACGCATTGGGGCTGAAGTTGGCCCGAATGACATCCTGGTCGGTAAAATATCACCAAAAGGTGAAAAAGAGCTAACTCCTGAGGAGCGTTTATTGCGTGCAATTTTCGGCGAGAAATCCCGTGATGTGAAGGACACTTCGCTCCGTATGCCACACGGTGAGCGTGGTAAGGTCGTGGATGTGAAGGTTTTCTCGCGCGAAGATGATGTTGACTTATCTGCTGGTGTGGATACTATGGTGCGCGTCTCAGTCGCACAACGGCGAAAGATCACAGCAGGTGACAAAATGGCTGGGCGTCATGGGAATAAAGGAGTAGTCTCGAAAGTGGTTTCAGCTGAAGACATGCCATTCCTTGATGATGGATCACCAGTCGATATCATCTTGAATCCCTTAGGCGTCCCAGGTCGAATGAATATTGGGCAGGTGCTGGAGACTCACTTGGGTTGGGCAGCCAGCCGTCTGGGTTACCGCGCCATTTCACCGGTTTTTGATGGTGCACATGAAGAGGAGATTGAAGCCGAACTGGCGCGTGCCTGGATCGTTGATCGTGCATGGAAAGATATGACGCGGAATGCCTGGAAATTAGTAAAAGAAGAGGGATTTGACTCGCAAAGCCTGGAAGATGACGATGAAGTGCGTCGCATATTTATGGAGGTCTGGCTCGGTGAGCGTGGATACGATGTCTATCGCTTGATCTCTGATCCAACTTATGCCCGCAGGTCAGCTATGGCAGAGTGGCTGAAGGATAAGGGTTATGACCCAGAGTCTCTGCTTTCTTTCGAGGACGTTAAAACCGATCCCCGAGATCATAATGAATTGGATCGGAATGCAATCACCACTTGTTTGCGGCTTTGGTTAGAAATGTTAGGAGAGGATGTTTCTCAGATTTCTGACGGCGAAGTTCGGCAATCTGCACATGAAGCAACATTGGAAACCAGCATACCGATGCCAATTCTGGGCAAGCAAACCCTGCGTGATGGCAAAAGCGGTGAAGCTTATGACCAGCCAGTAACTGTTGGTGTTATGACCATGTTGAAGCTGCATCACCTGGTGGAAGATAAAGTTCATGCCCGCTCAACGGGACCGTATAGCTTAGTCTCGCAGCAGCCATTGGGTGGTAAAGCCCAGTTTGGTGGACAGCGCTTCGGTGAAATGGAAGTATGGGCTTTGGAAGCCTATGGAGCAGCTTATACTTTGCAGGAAATGTTGACTGTCAAATCTGATGATGTTCAGGGTCGGGTAAAGACATACGAAGCGATTGTCAAAGGGGAGCCTATCGAAGAACCCAGCATTCCCGCATCCTTCAGAGTATTGGTGAAGGAGCTGCAGAGCCTGGGACTGGCTGTTGAAGCCGTGACGGACACTGGTGAAATCATTCGGTTTGGAAAAGATGAGGAACGCGCCCGACCGCCAAAACTGGCAACAGGTTTATTGGCAATTGGTGAAGAGCTATGATGCCTCGTAAGGCAAACTTAAGTTCTGAAATTGTCTATAAAACGCAGTTTTGAATATCTTGACGTGAAAAAATGCACATGGTAGAATGGCAGTTCGTGCCCCACGGTTGCATTGGACAGCAAAAATCCCTGTCCAGCCAATTTAATTTCAACAAGTAGTGAGGCCATCTTACATTTTTGATGGCCTCACTTATTGACTAAAAAAAGAAATAAGATTTTTCAGTTAGTAATTATTTTGGAGGGAGAAGTGCCAACAATTAATCAATTGGTTCGCCAAGGACGCAAGTCCAAGAAAGTGAAGAGCAAAGCTCCAGCCTTGCTTTACACATTGAACTCAATGAAGCAACACCGCGTTCGTCAAAATAAAGGCGCACCGCAAAAACGCGGTGTATGTCAAATTGTGCGTACAATGACCCCGAAAAAACCAAATTCTGCTCTGCGGAAAATTGCTCGCGTGCGCCTGACCAATGGTATCGAAGTTACCGCATATATCCCAGGTGAGGGGCATACCCTACAAGAGCACTCGGTAGTTTTGGTTCGTGGAGGGCGTGTAAAAGATCTGCCCGGTGTTCGCTATCACATCGTGCGCGGTTCCCTGGACACTGGTGGAGTAAATAATCGGAAACAAGGTCGTTCAAAATATGGCTCGAAACGACCGAAAGCTTAGCCAGGAGAATATCGATGCCGAGACGTAATCGACCAGAACAAAAAGAAATCCAGCCAGATGTGCGCTACAACAGTGAACAAGTTCAGGCGTTCATCAATTATGTTATGCGTAATGGCAAGAAGGGGCTTGCCACTCGCTTAGTTTATGATGCTCTCGATTTAGCTGAGAAACAGGGGAAAAAGGCAGCACTTGAAATATTTGAGACTGCGTTTAAGAATGTGTCCCCTGTCATGGAGGTGAGACCTCGACGTGTGGGAGGGGCGACTTACCAGGTGCCAATGGAGGTCCCAGCACACCGCCGCTTCGCCCTGGCAACCCGTTGGATTTTACAGTCGGCGAAATCAAGAACGGGGAGGAATTTTTCCGAGAAGTTAGCTGCCGAGTTCTTGGACGCATCCAACAATACTGGAGCATCTATAAGGAAGCGTGACGAAACACACAAGATGGCAGAAGCGAACCGGGCATTCTCCCATTATCGAATTTAGGGAGATTTAAACCGGATCTGAATTATTCTACATCATTGCGGTTGAATAAATTGGAATTGGTCTTCGTATGGCTCGCGCTTTTCCGCTTGAACGTTATCGAAATATTGGGATTATTGCCCATATCGACGCCGGTAAAACAACCACAACCGAGCGAATTTTATATTTCACAGGGAAAACGCACCGGTTAGGCTCGGTTGACGACGGTACCACCGTCACAGATTGGATGGAGCAAGAGCGTGAGCGTGGCATAACGATTGTGTCTGCTGCAGTTTCAGCTGAGTGGAAAGATTTCCAGATCAACATTATTGACACACCCGGTCATATCGATTTCACAGCGGAGGTACAACGATCCCTGCGAGTGCTTGATGGCGGTATCGTGATTTTTGATGCTGTTCAGGGCGTTGAACCGCAAAGTGAAACGGTTTGGAGGCAAGCCGATCGATATAACGTACCAAGAATTTGTTTTGTGAACAAAATGGATCGAGTGGGAGCTTCTTTCGAGCGTACTATCGACATGATTCGAGACCGGTTAGGTGCTACACCGATCCCCCTGCAAATGCCAATTGGTAATGAAGCTTCCTTTACTGGCGTTGTCGATTTATTGACAGAACGGGCGCTCATGTGGGAGGATGCTATGGGAGAGTCTTATTTCGAAACTGACATCCCAGCAGAATTGCGCTCCCAGGTTGAACAGCAGAGACAACAAATAGTGGAACAAATTGCCGAGACAGATGATGAATTAACCTTGAAATATTTGGAAGGCGAACCAATTTCGATAGATGAGTTGAGGACCAGTTTACGCTCCGCTGTAATAAGTGGTAAAGCTACTCCTGTCTATTGCGGCAGTGCATTGCGCAATAAAGGTGTACAACTGGTTTTAGATGGTGTGATCGATTATCTGCCGTCACCACTCGATATTCCTCCCGTAATTGGTTCTCACCCACATACCGGAGCGCCTGTCGAACGACGTGCAGAAGATAATGCTCCCCTTAGCGCTTTGGTCTTCAAGATTGTAACCGATCCCTATGTCGGTCGCCTGGCTTATATCCGGGTATATTCCGGAAAAATTACACAAGGAACCATGGTTTATAACTCGACCAAAGACCGGCGCGAAAGGGTTGGGCGATTGCTTCGGATGTATGCAGACCGAAGAGAGGAGATTTCGGAAATCTTTGCCGGTGATATTGGCGCAATATTGGGCATGAAAGAGTCCTTCACTGGCGATACTTTGTGTGACCAGTCCAATCAGGTTCTGTTGGAGACTATAACATTTCCTCAACCTGTAATTTCGGTATCCATCGAACCGAAGACTCTGGCAGATCAGGATAAGATGGCCGATTCCTTACGTAAATTAACGGAAGAAGACCCGACCTTTGTTGTGCGCACAGATGAGGAAACGGGGCAGACGATCATCTCTGGAATGGGTGAACTTCACCTGGAAGTTCTGGTCGATCGAATGTTACGAGAGTATCGTGTTCAGGCTAGAGTAGGAAAACCTCAAGTAGCTTATCGTGAAACATTCACCCGACCCGTTCAAAAAGCCGAATATCGCTATGTCAAACAAAGTGGAGGACGCGGCCAGTATGGTCATGTGGTGTTAGAGATCCAACCGGGTGAACCTGGGAGCGGAATTGTCTTTAAAGATGATATTGTTGGTGGAATCGTCCCTAAAGAATATATCCCCGCAGTGGAAAAGGGTGTGATTGAAGCAGCGGAAGGTGGGATTCTTTCTGGATATCCAGTTACAGATGTAATTGTGCGTTTTTATGATGGATCGTTTCACGAAGTCGACTCAAACGAGATGGCATTTAAAATGGCGGGCTCTATGGCATTCCGAGAGGGAGGCCAACGGGCTGGCCCGGTACTTTTAGAACCCATCATGAAGGTGGAGGTCTTAACACCAGAGGAATTTTTAGGTGAAATTTTAGGCCAATTAAACTCAAGGCGAGGAGAGATCCTGGGCATGGAAGTGCGACCTGGCAATTTGCAAGCGGTGCATGCCATGGTTCCCTTGGCTGAGATGTTTGGATATGCAACGGATTTACGTTCGGCGACACAAGGACGCGGGATATTTACGATGGAGTTTGACCATTACGCCCAAGTCTCAGAAGTCGTGGCAAAAGCAATTGTCGGGATTTAGTTGAAAAATCTATGCATATTATTAGATACAAAATGAACTTCAAGGAGAGCATTTATGGCAAAGCAAAAGTTTGAGCGGACGAAGCCGCACATGAACGTAGGCACCATGGGACATATTGACCATGGGAAGACGACCTTGACCGCGGCGATCACCAAATACTGCAACTTCTTAGGCATGGGAGAATACCGGGCCTTCGAGTCGATCGACAATGCGCCGGAAGAGAAAGAGCGCGGCATTACGATCAACATCGCGCATGTCGAGTATGAGACCTCCAAGCGGCACTACGCTCACGTGGACATGCCGGGACACCGGGACTACATCAAGAATATGATCACCGGAGCGGCGCAGGTAGACGGAGCGATCCTGGTGGTAGCGGCGCCAGATGGGCCGATGCCACAGACGCGAGAGCACGTGCTGTTAGCGCGGCAGGTGGAAGTGCCGGCGATTGTGGTCTACCTGAACAAGGTGGACATGATGGACGATCCGGAGTTGTTGGAGCTGGTAGAGCTGGAGCTGCGCGAGCTGTTGAACGAATACGGATTTCCTGGGGACGAGACGCCGATAGTGCGTGGCAGCGCCCTGGAAGCCTTGCAGTGCACGAGCAAGGATGTGAATGCGCCGGAGTACGCCAGCATCCGCGAGATCTTGCGGGTGGTGGATGAGTACATCCCGGAGCCGGTGCGGGATGTGGACAAGCCGTTCATGATGCCGGTGGAAGACGTGTTCTCGATCAAGGGGCGCGGGACGGTGGTGACCGGGCGCATCGAGCGTGGCAGAGTGAAGGTAGGAGAAGCGGTAGAGATCGTTGGGCTGCGCGATAAGAGCATGGGCTCGGTGGTGACCGGAGTGGAGATGTTCCACAAGACGCTGGACGAAGGCATCGCCGGAGACAACGCCGGGTTGTTGCTGCGTGGCATTGACCGGACGGACGTAGAGCGGGGGATGGTGGTTGCCAAGGTGAATAGCATCACACCGCACACCCACTTTATGAGCCAGGTGTACGTGCTGAAGAAAGAAGAAGGCGGGCGGCACAAGGCGTTCTTTAGTGGCTACCGGCCGCAGTTCTACATCCGGACAATGGATGTGACGGGGACGATCACCCTGCCGGAAGGGGTAGAGATGGTGATGCCAGGGGATAACATCAACCTGGAAGTGAAGTTGATCGTGCCGGTGGCGTTGGAGCAGGGCTCCAAGTTCGCCATCCGAGAAGGCGGCCTGACGGTCGGCGCAGGCGTGATCACAAAGATTTTGGAGTAAA
>Ga0102851_10001377_pt1 | contig 13828 bp, 10 predicted proteins | sample Mud3Dept3metaG_FD_79558 | JGI IMG/M metagenome (GOLD analysis project Ga0102851, IMG submission 79558) | Freshwater wetland microbial communities from Ohio, USA, analyzing the effect of biotic and abiotic controls - Mud 3 Core 4 Depth 3... | ecosystem: Environmental > Aquatic > Freshwater >... | reverse complement strand
TAACCTCTGCCCTTGCATCTATAGCTCAGACTCTATCACGTTTTTCAATGGACATTTGCATCTATATGACTTCTGAGTTCAGATTCATCGATTTCCCCGATGAGTATGTCACCGGATCAAGCATTATGCCCCAGAAAAAAAATCCTGATGTATTCGAACTCATTAGGGCACGTACAAACATTATTCAGACCCTGCCCAATCAGGTTGCAATGCTTACAAGCAACCTGCAGTCAGGATACAACAGAGATCTTCAGTTACTCAAGCAAATGATATTTGATGCTTTCAGCGACGTGAAAGAGTGTATTGAAATCATGCTTTTAATGCTGAATAATATCAGAATCCGTAAAGATATCACTGACAATCCTTTATACAATAATATATTCAGTGCAGAGGAGGTTAATCGTCTTGTCAAACAGGGTGTACCTTTCAGGGATGCTTATAAAGCTGTTTCGGAGATGGTTAAAAACTCCCCGTTTTCCAAAACCACATTAAGTGATTATATACATGAAGGAAGTATAGGAAAACTCTGTAACAAAGAAATTTTCGCTATTTTCAATAAAAGGATGAATTGTTTTAAGAGCAGACCGGCAGCTGAGATTGAAGTAAAAATGATGCAGCACGTGACCTGAAGTCACACCCCAACCCCCCATGTGGGGGACTATGCATCCTTCCCAGGTACTGAATTACATGTAATAGAAAGCTTTCAAGTCTCCCATTTGAGGGGGTTTTAAGGGATTAAATCATTGATTTCCTGATATTCTCAATAAATATATCAAACAGGTAATCGGTATCTGTTGGTCCGCCGGAAGCTTCCGGGTGAAACTGGGTTGAGAAGAATGGTCTGGTTTTATGTATCATTCCCTCATTTGTGTAATCATTTATATTTATAAAGAGAGGATCCCAGTCTTTTCCGAGAGTCTTGTTATCAACCGCAAAACCGTGATTCTGGGAAGTGATATAGGCTTTATCAGTTCCAATCTTAAGCACCGGCTGATTATGACTTCTGTGACCATATTTCAGTTTATAGGTATCGGCACCTGATGCCAGCGCCATAAGCTGATTCCCCAGGCATATTCCGAAAACGGGTTTTTCACCTTCAAGTGATTTTTTAATGTTATTGATGGTGATACCACACATTTTCGGATTACCAGGGCCATTGGAAAGGAAAAGTCCGTCAAAATCTTCCTTATGGTAATCATAATCCCAGGGTACTCTTATTATTGTTGTGTCACGCTTTAGGAGATTCCTGATAATATTGTATTTAACGCCGCAATCTACAAGCAATATCCTGTATTTCCCGGTGCCATAAATTTTCTTTTCCCGGGTGCTGACTTCAGCAACGAGATTGACCTGGTTAGGATCGTAGAAATCAGTTACTGTTCCGTCGGGTTCAATTTTACCAAGCATTGCTCCTTTTTCGCGTATCCTTTTGGTGAGGGCTCTTGTATCTATCCCGTATATTCCGGGAATATTATTTCTTTGAAGCCATTCATCCAGGCTTTCAGTTGCATTCCAGTGACTGTACTCAAAGGAATAATCAGAAACAATCAGGCCTGAAATATGAATTGAAGATGATTCATAGAATCTGTAAAGATCATTTTCTTCAGTTTTGCCCGGGGCACCGTAATTTCCCACAAGCGGGTATGTCAGACACAGTATTTGCCCCCTGTATGATGGATCTGTAAGGCTTTCGGGATACCCGGTCATGGCAGTATTGAATACAACTTCACCAGCAGTAGCGACAGGTGATCCGAAGGTTCTGCCCTGATAAACCATCCCATCTTCAAGTGTCAGACGGACAAGTGTCCTGTTATTCATCAGATATAATAAATATTTCTGGTTATCTTATAGATGCAACGGCTTTTTCAATCTGTTCCATTGCCTTTACTACTGTCTGGTACGGAGTTGCAAGATTCATTCTCATAAATCCATCTCCACCGGGTCCGAAGGTAGAACCTTCATTCATGCCGATGCCTGCCCTGTGGACAAAAAAATTCTGAAGCTCTTTCCCGTTCATTGCAAATTTCCGGCAATCAAGCCATATCATATAAGTTGCCTCAGGCTGAACAGGTATTATTTCGGGAATCATCTTTCTGCAATAATCAATAACAAAGCCTGCATTAATGTCAATGTACTCAAGCAGAGCATCAAGCCATTCATGTCCATACGAATATGCTGCAATTGAAGCAGTTGTGCCAAAGATATTACCATTTCCGATATGAAGATCATCCACAATTTTCTTAAATGATCTTCTTAAAACCGGATTCGGGATAATAACTGATGATGTAGAGAGACCGGCGAGATTAAATGTCTTGCTGGGAGCGATACACGTAATTGTTGCTGCGGCAATTTTTTCTGACAGAGATGCTACGGGAGTATGTCTGAATCCTGGCAGAACAAGATCACAATGGATTTCATCGGACAGGATAAGAATATTGTTTGAAAGGCAGATATCTGCAAGTATATTAAGCTCTTCAGGTGTCCATGCTCTTCCAACCGGATTATGAGGATTGGATATAATTATCATTTTTGTGTTAACGTCAACAGAAGCTTTCAATGAATTAAAATCCATTTCCCATTTCCCGTCTGACTCCTTAAGAGTGTTATAAACAAGTTTGCGGCCATGTGCTTCAACAGCAGAGAAAAAAGGAAAATATACAGGTGGCTGTACTAGAATTTTGTCTCCGGGATTTGTATAAGCAAGAGTGCAGAAATTAAGAGCCGGAACAATACCGGGACAAAAACATATACATTCTTTTTCGATCGTCCAATTATGTCTTTTAGCAAACCAGCTGGCAACTGACAGAAAATATCTGTCAGGGCGAACAGAATATCCGAAAATATTGTGGTTAAGGCGTTCCTGGATACTGTTTATAATGAAATCGGGAGTTTTGAAATCCATGTCAGCCACCCACATCGGAATAATATCACCTGTTCCGAAAGTCTCCTTCCTGAGATCATATTTTACACAATCGGTCCCTTCCCTGCTTAAAACTTCATCAAAATTCCATTTCATAAAAATAGTATAGATTCAGACGGTTAAAGATAAAAAAAAACAGATATTATTGACCAATATAATTATTAAAGCAACCAATATATCCGGAAACTTTTAAAGACTGTAAGTGTTTTATTGTCGGACAAATAAGCATAAAATTCAATTTATGGAACACTTCTGAGATATATTAAATATTATTTATTACTTTTATGGACCGATTGGAATGATGTATTATTAAAAAAAACAAATATGAAAAAGACTTTTGGAGTATTAATACTTTGTGTGTTTATGACAAGTTTGACATTCATTTCCTTCAATTCCTGTAAAAATACAGCTGCAAAAAAAGCTCAGAAACTGCAGGAAATGGAACAGGAAAAAACTATTGAAAATGAGATCGAAACACATGTTTACCCTTTACCAACTTCAGCGGAAGTAATCAAAATGCTTAGGGATCTTGAAGTTGGTTATAATTTTGGAATTACAAATCCTGTAAGTAATACCAAGAAATATTTCAACAGCACAAAGAAAGCAGTCAATATGGGAGTTTTTGGTGCCGATCTGAGTTATGTTACGTTGTATAACATTCAACAGGAGGTTATGAATTATCTGGATGCAATCAGGACTCTTACATACGATCTCAATATGTCTAAAGTATATGATCAATCGGTTTATGACAGTATCAAGACAAATTTCGATAACAGGGATAAGCTGGTGAACATTCTGACAGGTACTTTTGAAGAGACTTATTCGTACCTGAGCGAGAATGATCAGCAGGATCTGGCTTTACTTGTAGTTGGCGGTGCATGGGTTGAAGGTATGTATCTTACGACTCACGTTTCAGAGGCTGCCTACAACGTGGCCGGGATCTCAAGTAATCTGATAGAGCAGAAGAAATCGTTCGAGCTTTACCTGGAAATAACCCAACCCTATCTTTCTGATCCGGATATAGCTGATTTTGTAAAGAAGCTTGACCCTATTAAAATAGTTTATGAAGGACTGACCACGAGTCTTACTTTAACTGACATTAAGAATATAACTGTAGCAATTGAAGGGATTAGAGCCCAGATAGTTCAATAATTAATTGTAGTTGATTTGACCGCAAAGAATCTTACTTTGCGGTCTTTTTTTTAGTTGTTGTCTTTATGAGGGAATCTGTTTTACTTGCGCTGATCCATATTTTTGCCATTGTCTCAACAGTCAATCCTGTAGGGATTTCTTCCAGAGGTAAAAAGATACTTCGCAGCTACCTCAGGAGATACCTGAACAGAGAGCTTGAGGAAGAATATTATGCACTTTTTGAAAATAATCTTGAATTCTATTCCAATGAATTAAAAACTGTTGATAAGGATGAATTATCAGATGAGGATTCTCTTATTTCGTTTCAGATCACAAACATCTGCAGGCAGATAAGAAAGGGGCTCTTTCTTGAAGAAAGGATGATAGTATTTCTTCAGCTTATTGAATTTGCCTTTGAAGACGGCATGATAACAGAACAGGAAAAAACAATTATCGATATTGTTGCCCGGACCTTTAATATTTCAAAAAAAGAATATGAAAATGCCAATGCATTCATGATCGGCAGGTCATATGATGAAATTTCCCCCGATTGCATTCTGATAATAGAAAGTGATAATCCTGATTTATCAGTATCAAAAGATTTTAAGAATTATGAAAAATGGCGGCATATCAGGATAAAAGGATTCAGGGGGCACATTGTTGTTCTTCACATTGAAAGCACCGGCACTCTTCTTCTCACTTATGATGGACCACAGGCTCTTTATTTCAAAGGGAGAGATATTATTGCCTGCAGACCTTATCTCCTAGAACGGGGAGTTAACATAAAAGGGCAGGGTATCGAACCAATATACTATTCTAAAATTTACAAAAAATTTGTATCAAGAAAATTCCCTGAAAAGATAATTTTTGAAGGACACGGATTAGAATTTCTTTTTAAAGGGTCTGATAATGGTGTTCAGAAAATGAATTTCAGGGTTGAATCGGGTAACCTGATAGGTATTATGGGTGGAAGCGGCGTTGGAAAAACCACATTGCTTAATCTGCTGCATGGTAAGATCAAACCGCTGGCCGGTAATCTGTATATAAATGGTTACGACATACATTCAGACTCTGAAGAAATCAAGGGATTGATAGGTTATGTTCCACAGGATGATATGCTTATCGAAGAGCTCACCGTTTATCAGAATTTATATTATAATGCAAGGTTATGTTTTGGCGATTATGAGGAGGAACAGTTAAGAAACATTGTTGAAAAAGTGCTTGTTGATCTCGATCTGTTGGAAATAAAGGATCTTCAGGTAGGGGATCCTCTCAATAAAAAAGTAAGCGGAGGCCAGCGTAAACGTCTTAATATTGGTCTCGAACTGATGCGTGAACCTGTTGTGCTCTTCATTGATGAACCCACTTCCGGGCTATCTTCATTCGATTCAGAAAAGGTGATGAACCTTTTAAGAAACCAGGCATTAAGCGGAAAGCTTGTTTTTGCAAATATACACCAGCCCTCTTCAGATATTCTGAAGATGTTCGACAGGTTATGGCTTCTTGATAAAGGTGGTTATATGATCTATGACGGAGATCCAGTAGAAGCTCTGGTTTATTTCAAAAGTGAAACATCGCAGGCTAATGCCGGTGAAAGTGAGTGCCCAAATTGCGGTAATATTGATACAGATAATATTCTTCATATTGTTGAGGTAAAAATAATTGACAACTCAGGTCTCCCCGGAAAAGAGCGGCAGGTAAGTCCGGTGGAATGGTATGAAAAATATAAGAAAAAGATGATGCCTGCTCTTGATGGCCATCCTCCTAAATCAGCTGTACCGCCCAGTAATTTTAAAGTTCCGGAAAAGTCAAGCCAGATTGTAACATTTATAAAACGTAATTTGACCCGAAAAGTGGCTGACAGGCAATATATGGCCATCAATCTTCTGGAAGCTCCTTTGCTTGCCTTTATCCTTGGTTATATTTCCAAATATAGTGAAAATGGGATTTATCTTTTTTCTTCAAATAAGAATTATCCTGTTTTCCTTTTTATGGCAATTATCGTAGCTCTTTTCATTGGGCTGACCGTAAGCGCTGAGGAGATATACCGTGACAGAAAAATTCTGGAAAGGGAAAAATTTCTGGACTTAAGCCGGTTGAGTTACCTGTTATCGAAGGTCGGAGTACTTTTTATCATTTCAGCAGTTCAGACATTATCGTTTGTGGTTGTAGCAAATGCAATTCTGGAAGTAAGAGGTATGCTCCTGCAGCAATGGTTAATCCTGTTCTCAACAGCCTGTTTTGGAAATATACTGGGATTGAATATTTCAGCTGGTATGAGAACAGCCGTAAGCATTTATATCCTGATACCTCTTATTCTTGTTCCACAGTTACTGCTGGGAGGTGCAATGATAAAATTTGACGATCTTCACCAGTCAATAAGCAGGAAAATCTATGTGCCGGTAGTCGGAGATATTATGACAACAAGATGGGCTTATGAAGCTATATGTGTGGAACAATTTAAAAGTAACAGATTTGAAAAGCCCTTTTTTAAATATGAAATGGAAAAAAGTCAGAACGACTGGTATATTTCTTTTCTTATTCCTACTCTGAATGTAAAGGTGGATGGGTGTCTTAGTGCAGGCAAGAAACCGGAAAACAGGGATTATTCGGAGGAGAATTTTAGAAAAATCAATTTTCATATTAAGGATCTTTCTGAACTGGCAGGTATAAAACCGGGAAAATGGATCGGAAGCCTTAACTATGCAGGATTTAACGATATCATAGCTGATGATACAAAGCAATTCCTTGACAGTCTGAAAAGTCTGTTCAGACAAAAAAGCAGGATTTTAACAATACAGCATGATTCTTTAATCAATCTGAAAAAAAGCCAGATTGGAGAAGAGGAATTTATCAGGTTAAGGGAAGATGACTATAATGAAAGCCTTGCGGATTTTGTTCTTAACAGAAATAATAAAAATAAGATCTACGAAGCTGAAGATAAGCTAATTCAGAAAGCCGATCCGGTTTTTATGAAACCAGGATCAAAATACGGAAGGGCGCATTTCTTTGCCCCTTACAAACAGTTTGGGAATCTAAAAATAGAAACATTGTTGTTCAATATGATTGCCATCTGGATAATGACTATTGTCTTTTTCATAACATTATATTTTAATATCCTTAAACGGTTTATCCTGTTTCTTGAAACTCTTAAATTACCGATCTGGAGAAAATTCGGAAGAGAACTGCTGCAGATATAAATCAGTATCACTGCTAATTACCCGCAAATGGGCAAGGTACAACCAAAAAAAAATCTTGGTCAGCACTTCCTGAAGGACAAAAATATTGCTGCGAAAATCGCTGCTTCGCTGACCGGAGAGGGATACAGGTCTGTACTTGAGATCGGACCGGGGATGGGAATACTTACAAGTTTTCTGGTCGAAAGAAATTTTCCGGATTTCAAGGTGATTGAACTGGATAATGAGTCAGTCCATTATTTGAAAGAAAATTTCTCCGGTTTAAAGGAAATAATCAGAGGAGACTTTCTGATCATGGATATTGATAGCTATTTTACTGATAATTTTGCTGTTGTTGGTAATTTCCCATACAATATTTCATCTCAGATTCTATTTAAGGTATTGAACCACAGGGAGAAAATTGTTGAAGTGACAGGGATGCTCCAGAAAGAGGTAGCTGAAAGAATATGTTCTGTCCCGGGATCAAAAACATACGGTATTCTGAGTGTTTTGTTACAGGCTTTTTACACCGCTGAGTATCTGTTTACAGTACCTGAAAATGTTTTTTCTCCTCCTCCAAAAGTAAAATCAGGAGTAATTAGGTTGAAAAGAAATCAGGTAAAAAGGCTGGAGTGTGATGAATCTTTGTTTTTCAAAGTTGTAAAAGCCTGTTTTAATCAGCGAAGGAAAACACTCAGGAACTCGGTGAGGTCTGTTTTTAGTCTCAGGAAAGAAGATTACAATGATTTTGGATTAAGACCTGAGCAGCTATCTGTAGAGCAATTTGTTCATCTGACAAGGTGGATTGAAGAAAACAGGTTTTAGCCAAATGAATAACCTATTGCTTCGACTGGATTCATTTTAGCCGCCGTATATGCAGGGGCATACCCGGCCACAATCCCAATGATCCCCGAAATAAAAACTGCCAGGAATATATTTGACAGAGTAAGGTACATGTTCAGGTCCCAGAGATAGTTTACTATAAGAGTACCAATAAAGATCAGAAAGATACCCAGCAGTCCTCCGATAACAGAAAGTAAGACAGATTCAACCAGGAACTGCTGAAGGATAAAAGATCTTTTGGCGCCAAGAGCTTTCTGGATCCCAATCTGGTTTGTTCTTTCCCTGACTGAAACGAACATGATGTTGGCAATTCCAAAACCTCCCACGAGAATTGCAAATCCCCCTATCACCCAGCCAGCGATATTGATTCCTGCAAAAACGCCTTCAAAACTCTGAGAGATAAGGTTTGCCCTGTTCAGGTGAAAATTATTTACTTCATTGGGCTGAAGTCTTCTAGCAGCCCTCAGGATCATTATTGTTTCATCGCTTAGTTCCTCTATTGAAACCTTATCCTTTGACTTGATCATGAGGGTAGCGTCAAGGAAATTATTTCTCATATTAATGAAGGTTCTGCCAAAATTCAGAGGGATAAGCATCATCTCATCCATACCGCTGTCGGTAATTCCTCCCTTGCCCTCCTTTTTAAAGACCCCGATTACATTCGTCTTATTTCTTCCGATAATAATCTGTTTCCCTACAGGATCAGCTTTATCAAATAACCTTTCAGCCAGCACAGCTCCGATTATTGCAGTATTTTTCCCTGAAGCTGATTCCTCAGGAGAAAAATATCGGCCGTTATCGATCTCAAATGCTCTTAGATTCTCAAATTCGTGAGTAGCTGCCCAAACAATAACATCATTTGCCAGATTCTTTTTGTACTTAATTTGTTCCGGTTGAGTGATGCAGAAGCAGGCAGATTCCGTTTTTGTTGATCTGTTCAGAATTGCCTCATAATCATTATCAGAGATCGTCGGCCATTTCATTATATCCCACCATTTAATATTGGTACTGAGCCCCCATGGCCATTTATGAACATAAATAACATTATCCCCGAGAGTTGAGATACTGTCGTGGATTGCTTTTTCCATCCAGTCGAGTACAGTAAATACTGAAATTATAGAAAAGATCCCTATTGTAATGCCGAACAGTGAAAGGAAAGTTCTTAACTTATTAACTACGACCGAGTTAACCGCAAACAGAAAGCCTTCTTTAAAAAGTCTTAAAAACATTTTTTATTGATAAAGATTTTTATCAGGAATCAAAGATACGAAAAATCAAAAGTCCGTTAATAAAACTATGTTAAATACGGATTTCTGATAATCATAGTTGTAATTTGTTGAGGGTAATAAAAAAATATCTATTTTTAAGCGCCCGTAGAGAAGAAGATAATTCAATTGCAACTTTCAGATAGTGAGTGAGAAAAAAATACATACCGCTTTAATTTCGGTCTTTTATAAAGAAGGGCTGGATGAGATAGTCAGAATGCTTAATAACCTGAATGTTAAAATATATTCAACAGGAGGCACATTCAGTTTTATTGAGGGAATGGGTATTGAAGCTGAAAAAGTTGAGGCTCTTACCACTTATCCTTCCATACTCGGTGGAAGAGTAAAAACACTTCACCCGTCAGTCTTCGGGGGGATACTGGCAAGGAGAGGAAATCCTGAAGACATGGAACAGGTCGCAAAATACGGGATACCGGAAATTGACCTTGTTATAGTTGATCTTTATCCATTCGAACAGACAGTCAGGAATACCAGTAATGAAGATGAAATAATCGAAAAGATTGATATAGGCGGGATATCACTTATCAGGGCGGCTGCAAAAAACTACAACGATGTTCTGATTATTTCAGGAAGAGAACAGTACCCAGGGCTTCTGAAGCTTCTTCAGGAGAAGAATGGTATTACCTCCCTTCGGGAAAGGCGTTTTTATGCTACTGAGGCATTTAAAACATCTTCAAATTACGATACTGCAATTTTCAATTATTTCAACAGGGAGACCGGAATTACTGCATTCAGGGAAAGCATAGATATGTCTTATATGCTCAGGTATGGTGAAAATCCTCACCAGAAAGGAATATTCTTTGGGGATCCTGATCAGCTGTTTCAAAAGCTTCACGGGAAAGAAATATCATATAATAATCTTCTGGATATTGATGCTGCGCTTGGTCTCATTGATGAATTTTCAGAAACAACATATGTGATAATAAAGCATAATAATGCCTGTGGTGTTGCTTCCCGGTCCAATCCATCTGATGCCTGGAAAGCTGCCCTGGCCTGCGATACTGTATCAGCATTCGGAGGTGTTATAACCTCCAATGTTACAGTTGATGAAGTCACTGCCATTGAGATTGATAAGATTTTCTTCGAAATAATTATTGCACCTGGTTTTACTGATCAGGCACTAAGTGTTCTGACGCAAAAGAAAAACAGGATACTGCTTCTAAGAAAGGCAACGATAAGAAATAAGCAGAATTTCAGATCTCTTCTTAATGGAGTTTTATGGCAGGAACGTGATTTCAGTACTGAATCACAAAAAGAAATGAGGCCGGTTACCAGAAGAATACCTGAACCCACAGAATTTGAAGATCTTGTATTTGCGAATATAATTGTAAAGCACAGTAAATCGAATGCAATAGTCCTTGCAAAAAATAAGCAGCTGTGTGCAAGCGGAATAGGGCAGACCTCAAGAGTGGATGCATTAAAGCAGGCTATTGAAAAAGCAAAAACGTTCGGATTTGATCTGAAAGGATCTGTTATGGCATCTGATGCCTTTTTCCCGTTTGCTGACTGTGTGGAAATAGCTGATAAGGCGGGTGTTACTGCTGTTGTTCAACCGGGAGGATCAGTGCGTGATCAGGATTCAATTGATTATTGTTCGGCTCACGGAATTGCGATGGTTTTTACAGGTAAAAGACATTTTAAACATTAAATAAAAACAAATTAATATCTCATAAATGGGAATATTTTCATTCTTAACTCAGGAGATTGCTATCGACCTCGGAACAGCGAATACGATCATTATTCATAATGACAAAATTGTTGTTGATGAACCATCAATAGTTGCAATTGATAATATTACGGGCAAGCTTGTAGCGATAGGGGAGTCGGCAAGGCAGATGCATGGGAAAACGCATGAAAACATTAAGACAATAAGGCCTTTAAGAGATGGTGTTATCGCTGATTTCAATGCAGCAGAGCTGATGATCAGGGGAATGATTAAAATGATTAATACTAATCCGCGTCTCTTTTCTCCATCGTTAAAAATGGTAATCTGCATACCTTCAGGAAGCACTGAAGTTGAGATACGTGCTGTACGGGACTCTTCAGAACATGCAGGAGGGAGAGATGTTTATATGATTTATGAACCAATGGCAGCTGCAATAGGAATTGGACTTGATATAGAAGCTCCCGAAGGCTGCATGATAATAGATATAGGAGGTGGCACAACTGAAATTGCAGTCATTGCTCTTGGTGGAATTGTCTGCAATAAATCGATACGAATTGCCGGAGATGGTTTTACAGCAGATATTCAGTCTTATATGAGACATCAGCATAATATTAAAATTGGTGAGAGAACTGCAGAGGATGTAAAGATTGCTGTCGGAGCTGCATTACCTGATATAGAGAATCCGCCGGCTGACTATATAGTAAGAGGCCCAAATATCATGACTTCTCTGCCAATAGAAATCCCGATTTCATATCAGGAGATAGCTTATTGCCTTGATAAATCTTTATCTAAAGTAGAAGCGGCTCTTCTCAGTGTCCTTGAACAGACTCCTCCTGAACTCTATGCTGATATTGTGAACAAAGGGATACATCTGGTTGGAGGTGGAGCACTCCTGAGGGGGATCGACAGGCGACTGAGTGATAAGATAAATATAAATTTCAATATAGTTGAGGATCCGTTGCATGCCGTTGCACGCGGCACAGGAGTCGCACTGAAAAATGTAGAAAAATTTCCGTTCCTGATGAGATAATCTTTCGTTGTGAATGAGAAACCTGATCAATTTTTTGCTGAAGTATAACAGTCTGATTATCTTTCTTATACTTGAAGGGGTCGCATTTTATTTAATCGGATCAGATAATAGTTACCATAACAGCCGGATAATTAAAGGCGTCAGGGGCTTGACAACTGGTATTGAAAGGAGGGCAAGTTCTGTAAGAACATATTTTATTCTCCGGGAAATCAATCAGACACTTGCATCAGAGAATATATACCTGCGAAATAGAATTGAGCAACTGGAAAAGAAAGAAAATCAGCTTTTTTTTTATGTTTCAGATTCCATAAATCAGCAGCAATACCATTATTTATCAGCGGAGGTAATAGATAATTCTGTAAACCGGCAAAAGAACTATTTCACGCTCAACAAAGGAGTGAAGCATGGGCTGACAGTTGATATGGCAGTTACATCAGGAGATGCTGTTGCCGGAGTAATTGTTGGATGCTCTGAGAATTTTTCTGTAGTCATGTCTCTTCTTAACCTTGATTTCAGGCTAAGTGCCAGAATTAAATCTAACGGATATTTTGGATCATTAACCTGGGATGGCAGGGATTACAGTCATGCAACACTGAGTGAAATTCCCCAGCATCTGACAATTAATCCGGGTGATACTATCGAGACTACCGGATATTCCGCTATCTTCCCTGAGGGTATGATGGTTGGAACAATCAGTGGTTTTGAAAAGACAGGCAGTGACTTTTATAAAATCACTGTTTTTCTGTCAGCTGATTTTAAAAAATTACATTTTGTAAATGTCATCGGCAACCTGAAAAAAACCGAACAACTTGAACTTGAAAAACAATTTCAATGATCAACAATACTTTAAGGTTTGGTTTTATTTTTATTCTGCTGATCCTGTTTCAGGTTCTCCTGTTTAACAATATTCAGTTCAGCGGGTATGTCAATCCGTATGTCTATATTATGTTCATACTGCTTCTGCCCGTTGAATTACCAGCATGGTTATTATTGATTTTATCATTTCTCACAGGACTTGTGATTGATTTTTTTTCCGGTTCTCTGGGTATGCACACCGCTTCATCTGTGCTTGCCGGGTTCGTCCGTCCCTATGTTCTGCAGATTCTTTCCCCAAGGGATGGTTACGAACCAGGATCGGAGCCGTCAATGATTATTTATGGTTTCAGATGGTTCCTTATTTATACCCTTATTATAGTGCTGATACATCATACAGCACTCTTTTACCTTGAAGTATTCAGGTTTACTGAATTTTTCAGAACATTATTGAGAGTTTTATTAAGTTCTCTGTTTTCAGTTACATTTATTTTGCTTATTGAGCATTTCAGGAAGGGCAGGTAAAAAGTACATTTTATGAAAGATGCATTCAACAATAGAAAATATTTCGTTATTTCCTTTATAATTGTTGCATCTATCGCACTCATAGTCAAGCTGTTTATAATACAGGTCGTAAAAAACACATACAGGCTTTCAGCCGACAATAATGTTTTGAGATATGTCACACAATACCCTGCAAGGGGCCTCATTTATGACAGAAATGGTAAGCTGATAGTCTTTAACCAGGCAGCTTACGATCTGATGGTTGTCCCTGTTCAGACAACACAACTGGATACTGCAGCATTTTGTAATGACCTGCAAATAACCAAAGATATATTTAAAGAGAGAATGCAGGCTGCCATAAATTATTCGAGACGGGCATCTTCAATATTTCTGAAACAGATTTCAGCAGAGACTTATGCAAGGTTTCAGGAAAAGATGTTTATGTACCCCGGATTTTAT
>Ga0102851_10001376_pt1 | contig 13829 bp, 12 predicted proteins | sample Mud3Dept3metaG_FD_79558 | JGI IMG/M metagenome (GOLD analysis project Ga0102851, IMG submission 79558) | Freshwater wetland microbial communities from Ohio, USA, analyzing the effect of biotic and abiotic controls - Mud 3 Core 4 Depth 3... | ecosystem: Environmental > Aquatic > Freshwater >... | reverse complement strand
TCACCGACCCGCGGTTCGACGCGTTCCTGGCCTTCGGGAAGCAGTACTGCGCGGGCGACCCCGTGTTCGAGACGGTTGCGAACGTGTTCGACACGGTGCCGGACATCCTGAAGACCATCCAGAAGATCAAGGACCCGTGGCCGAACGTGGATGCCGGGTCGGGCGCGCTGCTCTATCACTACGGCATGACCGAGTTCCCGTACTACACGGTGCTGTTCAGCGTGTCGCGCGCCCTCGGTGTGTGCTCGCAGGCCGTCATGGCCCGCGCGATGGGCCTGCCGATCACACGGCCGAAGTCCGTCACGACCAGGTGGCTGCAGGGCGAAGCCGCGAAGGCCATGGCGGCCGCGACGGCGACATCGTAAGCCAGACCCCGCACCTGCGGCGCCTGCCGCGCGGCAGTCGCGACGTCGGGGCCGGATTCGCCCGCGCGAGTCCGGCCCTGACTGTTTGGGGGCCACCGATCGTCGGCCAGCGTTGCAGCCACCGGAGCGCACACCATGCCCGTCATGCCTGACTACTCCGACGGCATCAAGAAAGAGGTCGTCGAGATCAAGTTCCTGATTCACGATCTCCGTGTCGAGCGGTTCATCAACGAGGTCGTCCACTTCCACGTCACGCTCAACACGGACCTCGAACTCTGCGGTGTGGACCAGGCGCAGTTGCTGCACGGCCAAGATCTGCAGGTCCTGAAGGAGAAGGCGGTCAGCCTTCGCAAGGCGTTCCAGGACTACTCGAACGCCGTGCGGAACTTCTCGCCGGACCGCACCGTGCTGCTCGCGGGCCGCCATTACGTCAACACGATTTACAGCGTGTGCGAGCTCGTCCTGAGCCCGCTCTGGGGGCGGGTCGACAAGGTCCTGACGTTCCTGCCGCCCGACTCTCGATCGGCCAAGGCCCGCACGCACTACCTCAACTGCATCCACTTCATCCGCGGCGTCTACTATCGCATCCAGCAGTTCCTCGACGAGCAGGACAACAAGGGCGTCTACCAGGAATTCGACATCGCCGCCGAAATCGAGGATTTCACGCGCGACGTGGTCTACAGCTACGTGATGGAGCACAGCAGCGGCCGCGTGCAGATGGAACTCGACAGGCTCGACCCGGCCCTCGTGGGCGGGAACCTCCCGCGCTTCCGCCGCATGCTGTTCAACCTCGTCATGAACGCGGTGGACGCCATGAGCAACCGGGACGCCGGCATCGTGGCGCTCAGCGACACGCTGGAGAGCGACCGTGCCGTGCTGAGGATTCGGGACAACGGCACGGGGATGTCGCCGGAGAAGGTGAAACAGCTACTCACCGACAGGGACACGCTCGACGGCGAGCTGCACTCGCTCGGCTTCGTCTTCGTGCGGCAGACCGCTCGCGAGTTCGGCGCCGATCTGTCGATCGAGAGCGAGGTGGGAAAGGGAACCACGATCACGATCGGCTTCCCGTGCCTGCCCGGCAAGCAGGCGGCTTCCCGTCCGTCCGTGAACGGCACGGCGACCCACCCGGCACCGCGGCTCGTCGGACCGCTCAGCGCCCGGCCGTTCGGGGAGCCCTGGGCGAGCACCACCGCACTCGTCTCGCCGGAGCGCCACACGGTCGTGCCCACACCCGCTCTGACCGAACCCCTTGCGCCGGCGTCCGAGGCGAAACGGTACGGCCGCATCGTCCTCCACGACTACGAGACCTGCGAAGCGAAGTACCCGGGTGCGATCTTCGCGATGTCGGTCACCGACCGCGACGAGGTGGACTTCTTCTCGCATGCGCCGTACGAGAAGTACGGGGCTACCGAGCACGCCGGTCTCTCGCCGATGTTCTTCGAGGTGGCCGTGCGCGGGCGGATGGAGCCCGACGAGGAGAAGCGGCCGGCCATCACGCTCAAGGCCCCGCAGAACAGCCGGGAGTACTTCGAGTACAAGGACGTGCCCGAGGAGGAGCGGAGTGCTGCTTCGTACGCCCGGATGGTCCATGACGAGTACATTCGCGTCGCACGGAAGCTCGTCGACACGGGCATGCCACCCGAGACCGTCGTGCTCATCGACAGGTTGCAGGAGTTCTTCCGGGACGAGCCCGATCTCGCCAAGGCAGAACCCTTTTCACTGGGCTTGCTCGCGAGCCAGGCGGTCAGCGGGCCACGCGTTCGAGATTGAACCCGCCCCTGGCCGGATGCGGACCGAAACCGGAGCCGACCCCCACGCGCCTGGTGCCCGCCGTGTCATCCTACCCCTTCGCCGACCTTGACCTCGCCCGACGCCTGGAGCGCATCGAAGGCCGAGCCAACGCGGCCTTTGTCGAGGCGCGCGCGCGACTCATGCCAGCCCAGGGAGCAACGTGGATCCAGGTGGCCGGGGCGTGCGCCATGTTCGACGGCGTGGGCTCGCCGCTGACGCAGACGTTCGGGCTCGGGATGTTCGAACCCACCACGTCTGAGGCCATGGAGCTCCTCGAGTCATTCTTCGAGTCGCGAGGTGCAACCGTCGACCACGAGGTGAGTCCACTGGCCGACACTTCGGCGCTCACCCTGCTCGGCGAGCGCGGCTACGTCCCGATCGAATTCACGAGCGTGATGTTCCAGCCGCTGGATCGACTGGCCCACACGGCGGCGCCTGGCCCCGGGCGGGTGCACATCGAGCTCGTCGCCCCCGGCTGCGAAGACGTGTGGACCGAGACCGCGGCGCGCGGATGGAGCGAGCACGAAGGTGTCGCCGAGTTCATGAAGGATCTCGGCCGCGTCAGCGTCAGGACCCAGGGAAACGCGTGCTTCCTGGCGCGGATGAATGGCGTTCCCGTGGCGGCCGGTGCCGTGAGCATCCACGAGGGCACCGCCCTGTTGGCGGGCGCCAGCACCGTGCCCGAGGCCCGCCGCCAGGGGGCGCAACTGGCCTTGCTCGAGCATCGCTTGCGCCATGCCGTCGAGCACGGGTGCGATCTCGCCGTCATGTGCGCGCAGCCCGGGTCAGCGTCGCAGCGCAACGCCGAGCGTCACGGCTTCCGCATCGCCTATACGCGCATCAAATGGCGACGCCGCGCGAACGCGCCGACGCTCACCGGTGCTTGAGGAACGTGCCCGCCTGGAATTCCGCGAACGCCTGGCGCAGCTCCTCGCGGGTGTTCATCACGATGGGACCGTACCACGCGATCGGTTCCTGGATCGGCTTGCCTGACACGAGCAGGAACCTGATGCCCTGCTCGCCGGCCTGCACCGTCACCTCGTCACCTCGATCGAAGACGACGAGTGAGCGATTGTCGGCCTCCTCCGACAGGGAGACATCGGCCCACCCCACTCCCTCGGTCGGCACCGCGAGGGGCCCTGACGCGTTGCAGAATCTCCCCGAGCCTGCGAACACGTAGGCGAACGCGTGCCTCGTGGTCTCGATGGGCAGTGTCCGGCGCCTATTCGGTGGGACCCACACGTCGAGGTACTGCGGCTCGGCGGCCACGTCGTCCACCGGACCGCTGACGCCCCAGAACCCCCCGCAGATCACCCGGACCTTCGTGCCATCGTCTTCCGTCACCTCTGGCACCTCGGCCGACTTGATCTCCTGGTAGCGCGGCGTGGTCATCTTCAGCGAAGACGGCAGGTTGGCCCACAACTGGAACCCGTGCATGCGTCCGTGCTCGTCGCCGTGCGGCATCTCCTGGTGGATGATCCCGCTGCCCGCCGTCATCCACTGCACGTCACCCGCGCCGATGGTGCCGCGGTTTCCCAGGCTGTCGCCGTGATCGACCGTGCCGGACAGCACGTAGGTGATGGTCTCGATGCCGCGGTGCGGGTGCCAGGGGAAGCCGGCGACGTAGTCCTCGGGGCTCTCGTTGCGGAAGTCGTCGAGCAACAGGAACGGATCGAACTCCGAGGTGTCGCCGAACCCGAACGCCCGACGCAGCCGAACGCCGGCGCCCTCAATCGTGGGTTTGGCCTTCACGAGTCGCTTGATCGGCCGTAACGACATGGTGCCTCCTTTTCGCCTCAACGGACCGCGCCCGGCGAGGGTGCGGCGTCCAGCGCGCGTGCCAGCGGCAGGTCGAACCCGTAGATGTCGCGCGCGAACCTCACGTCCCCGGCTTCTCCGACCGACACCGTCCAGTAGACGATGAGGATGGGGACCGACTCCGACAGGAAGACGGTCTCGGTCTTGCCCGAGTCCAGGACCTCCCTGACGTGGTCATCCGTCCACGTCGAGTCGCCCTCGAGCAGCAGGCGCGCGAACTCGAGCGCGTGCTCGACCCGGATGCACCCAGAGCTGAAGGTGCGCTGGTCGGCGGCGAACAGCTCGCGGCTCGGCGTGTCGTGCAGGAAGATCGTGTGCTCGTTGGGAAAAACGAACTTCACCCGGCCAAGCGCGTTGTTGGCGCCTGGTGCCTGCCTCAGCGTGTACTGGAAGTTCGACGACCGGGCCGAAGACCAGTCGATCGTGGAGGGGTCGACGCGCTTGCCCGATCGATCGATGACTTGTAGGTTCTTGCGGGCCACGGCGTCGTCGCCGCGCCGCATGGGGCCGAGCACATCCTGCGACAGAATGGTGGGCGGCACGACCCAGTCGGGATTGAACACCAGGTACTCGATGTCGTCTCGGAACGTGGGCGTCTTGCGCGCGGTCTTCCCAACCTGCGCCCGGGTCTCCCAGACGTTGCGGCCTTGCCGGATGAAGTAGACCTTGAACGCCGGCAGGTTCACGAGGACGAACGTGTCGTGCAGGCCCGACAAGACCCACCGCGCACGCTCCAGGTTGACACGCACCTGCTCGACCCGTGCCGCCGCCGTCACGTTCAGGGCCTCGAGGGTGCTGCGGCCGATCGCCGCGTCCGGCGTCAACCGGTTGGCGTCCTGGAACAGCTTGACGGCGGCCTGCAGCCCCTCGTCGAACTCGGGACTCTCGAGGTCCGCCGACGCGGCAAGCTCTCCCGTCGCCGCCAGTCTTTTGCGCAGCGCGACGACCCGACGATCCGAGGTTCCTGGCTTCAGCGTGGGCCCGCCGGGCACGGACGGCCATCCACCCTGCGAGGCGTAGCTGCGATACCGCTGGAGGGCCTGCTTCAGCCCGACGTAGATGAAGTGCGAGGGGATGAACCGCTCGACGCCCGCTACCACGGACGGCGCACCGGCCACCATTTCGATCAACGTCTCGAGTGGCGGCGCCGTCTCGCGGGGGTCGACGTTCCAGTCGGGATCGAGTGCCGCTGGCGACACCTTGCCGAATTGCACGTGGTCCAGCATGGCCGCCAGAGCGTCGGTGATCAGGACCTCGAGATCGGCCTCTCCAGCACGGTTCTTCGAGCGATCCGCCTGTCGGCGTTCGATGGCGGCGAGGTGATACTGCGCCGGGGCGAGCCCGTCGCGCTCGATGTTGCGGATCGCGAGAATGGCACTGGCCACATCGTGTCGCACCGTCCACACGGGGGCAAACGCGCGTCCCTCGAAGAAGGCCGCCACGACGCGGGGCGCAAACAGGCGGTCACCGCCAACGACGAGGTGGGGATCGGCGCGCAGTTGCTCGATCCGGACGCGGATGTCATCGTGAAGCGCCTGCTCGGCGGCAACGGCGTCCGGCTGCGCCGCGGCCACGCCTGCCCCCTCGTGGGCCAGGATGAGCGCAAGCAGTCCGCTGGCCAACAGCACGTGAGCACGGCAGCGTCCGAGGGCCATGCCCTCATTCTACGTGGTCGGGCACACCCGTCGTGCGCATCGCCAGCGGAGCCGACCGTTGCTACACTCTGATTGCGCACGGGCGCCGGAGATGACGATGAGACCCGCACCTGCCCTGCTGGCCCTGGCTGCGACTGCTGCCTGGCTGCCGGCGTGCTCCCCCGGTTCCGACTCCGCGTCGCGTGCTGGCACAGCCACGCCCTTCACCGTGGTCGAAGCCAACATCCCTGAGATGCAGCGCGCGATGGAGGAGGGACGCGTCACCTCGCGCGAGCTGGTGTCGCAGTACCTGACACGGATCGCGCTGTACGAAGAGGCCTTCAATGCGACGCTCGCGGTGAACCCGCGGGCCCTGGCCGACGCCGACGCGCGCGATCGCGAACGCGTGGAAGGCCGTGTCCGAGGCCGCCTCCACGGGATTCCGATCGCGCTCAAGGACAACATTCACACCACCGACATGCCGACGACGGGTGGCGCGGTCGCGTTCGAGGGGCTGGTCCCACCGTATGAGGCGACGCTGACCAGACACCTGCGCGAGGCGGGCGCCGTCATCGTGGCCAAGACTGTCATGACCGAGTTGGCCAACTGGGTGGCGACCGGCATGCCGGGCAACTACAGCGCCCTGGGCGGCTACGGCCTGAATCCGTACGACCCGCGCCGTGATCCACGGCCGGGAAACGACGACGGACGACCTGCGTTGGGGACCGGCGGCTCGAGCTCGGGTATCGGCACGGCGGCGAACCTGTGGGCCGCCAACGTCGGCACCGAGACGTCGGGGTCGATCCTCAGCCCGGCGAACCAGACCATGCTGGTGGGCATCAAGCCGACCGTTGGGCGCGTCAGCCGTTACGGCGTCATCCCGATCACGTCGGATCAGGACACCCCGGGCCCCATGGCCAAGTGGGTGTCCGATGCGGCCATCCTTCTGGGCGCCTTGGAAGGAGCCGCACCCGATCCGAACGATCCGGCAACCACGCGCTGCGTGCCTCCAGCCGATCGCGACTACACGGTCTTCCTCAACGCCGATGGATTGAAGGGCGCGCGCATCGGAATCCCCCGGGCGTTCTACTACGACAAGGTGACGCCACCCGGCGCCAAGGAGCCACGCGGAGGGCTCGAGGGCGATCGCGCCTCGGTCATGGCCGATGCCATCGCAGTGCTGAAGCGAGAAGGTGCGATCATCGTCGACCCCGCCGACATCCCGAGCGTCGTCGCGCCGCTCTCGGCGGACAACCTCCTGTCCTGGCCCGTGTGCTCGGGGCTCGACAACGCCAGGCGCAAGGATACCGACTGCTCGGTCGTGTTCAAGTACGGCATGAAGCGCGACTTCAACGCGTGGCTTGCGTCCCTCGGTTCCCGCGCCCCCGTCAAGACGCTGACGGCGCTGCGCGAGTTCAATGCGGCGCACGGAGGCCGCACCGCGATCAAATACGGCCAGGCCCAGCTCGACATCTCCGACGAAATGGACGTCGAGAAGGACAGGTCCCGCTACGAGGCCGACCGCGCCAAGGACCTCGCGCTCTCGGCCACCAATGGCATCGATGCCGTCATGAAGGCGCACCAGCTCGATGCCTTGCTCTTCCCTGGCTCGAGCGGGGCGGCGGTCGCGGCAAAGCCCGGCTATCCCACGGTCATCGTGCCGTTCGGAATGACGACGAACGCGCCACGAGAGCCGTTTCCCGATGGATTCGACGCCAAGCCTGCGCCCTATGGCGTCAGTTTCACAGGGCTTGCCTGCAGCGAGCCGCGGCTCATCGAGATCGCGTTCGCCTTCGAGCAGGCGACCAAGCGAAGGGTGCCGCCGGCGTCCGCGCCGTGAACGGCCGAATCATCAGGAGTCCCCGATGTCCCGTCGAATCGTCTGCCGCGCGTCGCTCCTGCTTCTCGGGCTCTCACTGATGGCCGCCGCGTGGAGGCCCGCGCCCGCGCGGGCTCAGGCACCACCCAGCAGTCGGTACGAGGATCTCGTCCAGCTGTTCAACGACTGGCGAGTGTTCGAGACGCCCAGGCGTTCGAACGGCGTGCCCGACTATACGGCCCGCGCGATGGCGGCGCAGCACGCCGAGCTGGCCACGTACCAGCGTCGGCTCGCGGCCATCAACCCGAGCAGGTGGCCCGTCGCGCAGCAGGTGGACTACCGACTGGTCCGGGCCGAGATGAACGGCCTCGACTTCGACCATCGGGTGCGACAGCCGTGGGCGCGCGATCCCGCCTTCTATACCGTCATCCATGCTGCACAGAGCGACGTGCCGGCCCACGAAGGGCCGTCGATGCACGGGGGCATCGAGATCTGGACGTACGAGTTCCCGGTGGCCGGCGCCCGGCTCACGGACTTGCAGACCAGGCTTCGCGCCGTGCCTGCCATCCTCGAGCAGGCCAGGAACAACCTCGTCGGCGACGCGCGCGACCTCTGGGTCGCCAGCATCCGGAGCGCGCGCGAGCAGAGCGCCACGCTCGCAGCGCTCGCCGACCGGCTGGCCTTGACGCAACCAGGCCTCGTCGCCGACGTGAAGAGCGCACGTCGTGCCGTGGACGACTTCGCCGCGTGGCTCGAGGCCGAAGCCCCGAAGAAGCAGGGACCGTCAGGCGTGGGAGTGGAGCACTACACGTGGTATCTGAAGAACGTCCACCTGCTGCCCTACACGTGGCAGGACCAGCTCGTGATGGTCCGCCGCGAGCTGGCGCGGTCACTCGCCGCGCTGACGCTCGAGGAACACCGCAATCGGGCGCTGCCGCCGCTGGCACCCGTCGCGAGCGAGGACGAATACACCCGGCGCTTCAACGAGGCCGTCAGCGAGTACATCGCATTCCTGAGAGACCGGGAGGTGCTCTCGGTGGCTCCCTACATGGACGCCGCCCTCCGCGCGCGCATCGGCCGCTTCCGCCCCTCCCCCGGTCCCCGCGAGTTCTTCGCCGAAGTCGACTACCGCGATCCCGTCATCATGCGGACGCACGGGTTTCACTGGATGGACCTGGCACGCATGGCCGAGGATCCGCACCCGAGCCCCATCCGAAGGGTGCCCGGCCTGTACAACCTCTGGGACGGGCGCGCCGAGGGGCTCGCGACAGGCATGGAGGAAATGATGATGAACGTCGGGCTCTTCGATGCTCGCCCAAGGGCCCGCGAGCTCATCTACGTGCTGCTGGCGCAGCGCGCGGCCCGCGCGATGGGCGACCTGATGATGCACGCCAACCGCTGGACGCTCGAGGAGGCGGCCAGCTACGCCACGTCGTGGACCCCTCGCGGGTGGCTCCGCCTCGACGGGGAGACAGTCTGGGCCGAGCAGCACCTGTACCTGCAGCAACCGACGTACGGGACGAGCTATGTCATCGGCAAGATCGAGATCGAGCAGCTCATCGCCGACGTGGCGCGCCAGCGAGGCCACCGCTTCACGCTGAAGAGCTTCATGGACGACGTCCAGGCGTCGGGCGTCATCCCTGTTTCACTGATTCGCTGGGAGATGACGGGGCTCGACGACGAGTGGGCCACGCGGCGGGAGGACCGGTAGCGCTACTTCGGCACGAGCCCTTGTTTCTTCATCTCCTTCGCCGCAGACTCCACGACGTCCGCGACGACCTTCTGGAGCTGCTTGGGGTTCTTCGTCTCGCTCACGCCAGCCCACAACAGCGTGTTGCGCGGCACGCTGTAGATGAGCGTCTCGATGACGAGCACGAGATCCTCCCGGGAGTAACCCGGGACGTACATGCCCCCCCACCCGTAACCGTAGTACCCCCAAAGCGTGCCGTAGTAGGGGCTCACCCAGGTGCTCGGCGTGTACGTGGTCTCCTTGTCGGCGCTCACCACACGCATCACGACGATGGCCTGCACCCCGGCCTGCTCGAACCAGCCCTTCGCCTTCTCAGGAACGCGGGTCTCTTCCTTGGGAATCAGCCGGTAGGCCGCCACCCCCTGTGCGCCCCGCTGCGTGAGCTCGCGCGCCAGCGCCTCCTCGCCCGACACGCGAAGCGAGTCGTCATCGGTCATGATGAGCGCGGCGACCTTCTGGCCGGCCAGCCGCGTTGCGCCGATGTCCGGCGCCTTCCAGACCGACGTGAACTTCGCGCCAGCCAGCGCGACACCGGGCACCAGGGCCAACAGGAGCAGAGATCTTCCACAGGCACGGATCATCGAGACATCTCCAGGCTCACCATCATATCGTGTCACCCGAGGCCGGAGGGGTCGGCGCCTGCGGGACTGGCGACGCTGTCCGACCTGTGGGATGATGCGGGCCCGTGGAGTTCCTCAACTACTTGCTGATCTTCGCCTCCGGCTACCTCTTGCTCAGGCAACCCGAGCGTGAACGGCTCGCCTTCGGATTGTTGGTGACCAGCGGGATCCTCACGGCGGCCCTGTTTCTCATGGGCACGCGAACGTCGATCCTGCCGCCCTTCAACTACTGAGGGTCAGCGAGGAGCCTGCGTGAAACCCAGCCCACTCAGAACCATCCTCGTCCTGGCCGTGCTCGCGTTGCTCGTCGGGCCCATCGCGACCGCGGTCTTCGTGCTCGGCTTCGGCCTGGGCGACTCGCCCTGCGTGCTCTGCTGGGCTCAGCGCACGGCCATGGTGCTCGTGGCGCTCACCGGGCTCTTCGTGCTCCGCTTCGGGCCGCGACCGAAGTACCTGGGGTTTGGCGTGCTGGTGGCCGCCTGGGGCGTCTTCATGGGCATCCGACACTCGGCGCTCCACGTTGGGCGCGACGTGGGCCAGGGCTTCAGCGTCGAGATCCTCGGCGCGCACACCTATACCTGGTCGGCGCTGATCTTCTGGGTCTGCCTCATCGCGATGGGCGCGCTGCTGATGGCTCTTCGCGACGGCGAGGCCACGCGGGGTCTCGAGCGCCCACCGGCTGGCCTCGACCGCATCGCCATCTGGCTGTTCCTGCTGGTCGTCGCCGCCAACATCGTCCAGGCCTTTGCCAGCACCGGTCCTCCCCCATTCATGGGGCAGAGCGACCCCGTGCGGTTTTCGTTCAACCCGAAGCACTGGGTATGGTCGCTCGAGGAGTGGTCTCCCGCGCCAGTCTCTCTGCGAGGACGTTGGGCCATCGAGAAGCCTGATCTCTCGACGCTGTCGTCGGACCCGGCGGGCGGGCCGTTCTCAGGTCTCCCGGCACTCGCAGTCGCCCGCCAGTTCAGGCTGGCGCTCCCGGTCGATGGGCCCATCACCGACCTGGCGTACGACGCGGCCTCGGACCGGTTCCTGCTCTCCACCCTCAACGGCCTCTATCTCACCGACGGCTCACTCTCACGCGTGCTGCGATACACAGTGGTCGACCCAGGGTTCTCGGTCGACCTCGCGCGCTTCGGTGCGGCAACCTTCCTCGACAGCCAGACGGTGATGGCGATCAGCGAGAACAAGAGCTACGTGGTGCTGCGCGAGAACGACCGCGCCGACGCCGCGGCCAACTACCGATTCTTCCTCGAGGCGCCCGACCGCTTCGACGAGGTCGCGCGCTCGCGCCTGTCCACCGTTCGAGCCCGGATGATGTACGTCCTGTCGCTGGCGTACGACCCGGTGTCGAACTCGGTCTTCACGGTGAGCGTGCCCAACACTCGCACCCATCGCCTCGTCGTGTCGCGCTTCGACCGGCGAGACATGACGCTCTCGGCCGAGTTTCAGCCCTCGCTCGCGTCGGGTGTGACCCTGCGCGGGAAGGAGCGGTCGCTCGACGAGCTCTACGTGAGCGGCGCAGTCTTCGATCGCGGCCGCCTGCTTGGCGTGAGCGCGGCGCACGGAACGGTGATCGTGATCGACCTGACAAGCCAGACGGTGGTTGCCGCGCACACCGTCGCCGGGCTCGACCGGCCCGCGGGGATGGCCATCAAGGGGAACGACCTCTACATCGTTGGCGAGCAGGGTGCCGTCACCGTGGCGTCAGCGTCGACGATTACAGAACGGTGAGCCCCGAGCCGCGACCACGACACTTCGTGGCCGCGGTCTGACCAATTCTGTCACGTGCCGTGCGCCTGGTCGGCACGCGAGCGCTCCAGTCCCCATCCGAACTGCTTGCCGAATCTGCGTTTGGCGCGTCGCGCCGGCCGGCGGGTGGGCGTCGCGCAGGTCGTGGCGAGATCTTTGCCTCTGTCTCTCCTGGCTCCCGGCACGCTGACGGAGGTTTGGCCGTGCGCTGCCCGGAGTGCAACCACCTCAACATCGACACCGCCCTCGCGTGCCCTTACTGTGGCCGCGCCGTCTCGTCCCGCGAGGTGGATTCTGGGCCACGCCTCGACGCCGTCTGCGACTGCTGTGGCGCGCCCATGCGCCCCGGCCGCGAGATGTGCGACGCCTGCGAGCGGGCGTTCTCGAGCGTGCTCGGCAAGCACGCTCTGCCGGCGGCCGACTTGAGCCGCGAGCCCGAGACCGCCCCGACGTCTGCCGTGGCGTCCGTCCCGCACCATGAGGATCCACCGGTTCCGGAGGCTCCACCCACATTCGAGCCCTGGTGGAAGGCGCAACGCCGGCAACCTTCGCCAGCGCCGCCGAGTCTCCCCCGCGCTTCAGCAGGCCGGCCGAATCCGGCAGCGCCCGCGAACCCCGCGACGGTGCAGGCGGCGGTGAGGTCCACGCCGGTCCGTCCGACGCCACCGAGCCGACCGGCAGAGCCTGTGCGGTCGGGTCGTTTGACACGGTCTTCGCGCAGGCTCGTCCGCCCGGCGTTCGCGGCTGCCGCGGCCGTGGCCGCAGCGGTCGTCCTCGGCGTGCCCGCAGGCTACGAATTGGGTCTTCTGCCGTTCGGCAGCTTGGAGACGAGCCCGAAAAGTGTGCTGCCCGCTCGAGATCTGGCGGTGTGGCCGACGGACGGCGCACCAGTGGTTCCGGCGAGAACGCCTTCAATAGGCGGCGCGGCCCTCCACCCGGACGCCTCGGCAACGCCCGCGCCGTTGACATCGACAACGCGTCGGTCGCGCCGCGCAGCGAAGCCGGTTACGCCGAAGGATCCCCCGCGCAGTGAGACGCCACCTCCCGCGCCGGTTGCCGAACCTCTTCCGGTTTCGCCGATGGTTCAGGCGTCGGTCCTTGCCTCGGCCGTGCCGCTCGTTGCGGCCGCTCGCGCGGACGCGGTGCTCGCGGGGCCAGCGCTCGAGCCGTCGCAGGTCGACGTGCGCCCGGAGGTCCAGAGTCGCGTGGCACCTCGCCTGCCGAGTCATCTCGACGGTCGACGCGTCGACGACGTGGTGGTGCTGCGCGTGCTCGTGTTGCCGACGGGCCAGGCGTCGGACGTGCGCGTCCTGCGCACGTCCAAGGTCGATCCATCGCTCGACGTGGCCGCGATTGATGCCGTGAGGCAGTGGCAGTTCAGCCCGGCTCGCAGAGGCGGGCGAGCCGTGAGCTGCTGGTTCAGCGTGGGCGTGCCACTGCGCAGCGAGTGACGGAAACTCAGACCTGGTATCGCTCTCTGAGGATGCCGAGGTGGTGCTCGACGTGCCCCGCCATGATGTACGCGAGGGCACGAACGGTCACGGGTGTCCCATTCGCCGTACCCTGCCGACGCCACGCCGCCTCATCCAGCTGCCGGAGCAGCAACACGTTCGCCCGCCGGAGCGCGTCGAACTCGTAGAGCAGGTCGGCAAAGGCGCACTCGGCAAACGGGGCGTTGGCCATGTAAAGCTGTTCGTCGAAGCCGGGCAATGGGGCGGCCTCTCCACGGGCAATGCACAGGGCCCGGTAGCCGAACACGCGCTCGGCGTCATTCACGTGGCCGAGCACCTGCCGGACCGTCCACTTGCCTTCGGCGTACCTGAAGTCGACCCGGTCGTCGGACAGGTCCGAGAGTCCGTCCACGACGCGGGCCCGCTGGTCCTCGAGCACCTCGAGAATCTCGCCCGCGAGCACCTTTGCCACGTAGCCAGCAAAGAACGGCGCGTACTCGCTGGACTCGGGCCGACCGACGACGATGTCCCGCATACGGTCCTCGGTAGTTGCTGACCGGCGGCCCACCTCGGCACAGAAGGGGCCAGGCAGACCTCACGGCCAGCTTCGACGGATTATCACCGATCTGGGGCCCGGATCGAGCGGTCGGCGCCGATCTGGGACGAGCGGGACAATGCTCAGGGTAAGGCCCTCTGATGCGTCGCGTCACGCGATCGACGCGAGCCGCTCCTCCACCAACCCGCGCAGCAGGTCGACCTTGTACGCGTTGTGCGGCAGCGGCGACGCCTTCGACACCGCCGCGTTCATCGCTCGGCTCACGACGGC
>Ga0102851_10001375_pt1 | contig 13849 bp, 9 predicted proteins | sample Mud3Dept3metaG_FD_79558 | JGI IMG/M metagenome (GOLD analysis project Ga0102851, IMG submission 79558) | Freshwater wetland microbial communities from Ohio, USA, analyzing the effect of biotic and abiotic controls - Mud 3 Core 4 Depth 3... | ecosystem: Environmental > Aquatic > Freshwater >... | reverse complement strand
TTCGGATTCGGCACCTGTGGGTGATGTGGATTTGCTGCTGGAAAAACCCAGGTTAATAATATCAGAATTGTAGATTTCCTTATTGAGTGTTGATGCAAGACCCGTCATAATGTTGCCCTTTTCAAACTGAGCCTGAGCAGAGCCTGATAAGAAAAGGCAAACTATAGCAATGAACAGAGATATTTTTTTCATCTTAATATTTTTTATTTTTTAATGGTAAGATGGAATAGCCATGATGTAAAATATTCATACCGGTTAGTGTTTTATGAGTCATGGTTATTTCATGATGAGATCATTTTAATGAATTTAAAAGAAACTAGTATGACTCCGGCAGCATAAAAAAGACCATGAATCCCATTTTTAACAGGAAGGCGCCATGCTTTGTCACATAGTCATTTTCCTTGTTTTTAACGGCGCCGGCACTGTACCCTGCCATTATGTCTATTATTGCCCTGTTACCTAAAGGTTTTGCCAACCCGATTCCTCCACCCACTGATTTTATACCATACCTGGTCTCAATATCTCCTCCGCTGGTTCCGTAAGGACCTAGTATAAATCTATCCGTAAGGGCTCCGAGGCCTACATTAAGCTCAACAAACGGGTAGCTCCACAGATAGAATTTATAATATCTTACAAATGGTACCACATCGAACCGTGAAAGAATATATTTGTCTTCAGTGGAACCCGCGATTTTCCTGGAATATGAATAATAGGCTTCCAGGCCTGCTGCAAGGTTTTTCGTAATAAAATATCCGGTCCTGGGGATCACATTGATATTGAACAGTTTGTCTGACATGGTTACTTCACCGGCCCAGCTGTATTTATATTTGGTGAAGCTCATGTTGAACAGATCGGAGTTGCCTATACTCATGTTATATGTTGAAGCAACCCCCAGCATCAGCTTTCCATGGTCAAGCTGGCCATAAGCAGATCCGGCCATTAGAAAGCAGATCAGAGAAATTAATAAGATTGTTTTTTTCATTTTTATTTGGATTAAATTTGGTTTCAGGTTTGATTTAAATCAATAAGGCAGGAATTCGTGGGTTATCAAAATTATGCATGGCAGAAGAGAAAATCAATATTTTTGTTTGATTTTTTTACTGAACTTGTGATAAATACTCCAGGATCTGTCCGTCTGCCAATAGCTTTTCCCTGATTTCAGGATATGTAAGGTCATGTATATCTTTCTTTTTGTTCAGTGCCATGGAGGCAACAGTGCCCGCACTCTGGCCAAGGATCATAAAGACAGGTTCCATCCGGATGGAACCGAAGGCTATATGCGAGCATGAAACACATACAGGAACAAGAAGATTGTTGCATTCACCTTTTTTTGGCAAAATCGAACCAAGGTCGATCTGGTAAGGTTTTGGGGCACTTACTCCGAGATCGCCTTCATTCTGGACAAAACCATCAGGCGTTACATACCTCTGGACATTGTGGGAATCCATCGTATATGAGCCCATTCCGATCGGATTTGGTACAGGTCTCTTTACAAGTACATCATTTTCGGTCATTACATATTCCCCCAGCATCCTGCGGGCTTCCCTGACATAGATATTGTACGGCCAGTAACCGTTGTCGGTAAATTCATCCTTTGAATATCCCAATGAATTCATTGTCTCCCTTACCCATGCAGGCAGACGAAGATCTGTAGCCATGAAATAAAGCAATCCCTTCTGATAGGTAATGTGCTCGTTTATGATTTCTTTTCTTCTTTCATAAGTGGCTTCAGGGTAATCCCAGTTCATCCCGATATTGTCATAGCTGAAGGGGCCATGATTATTAACATCGGTTTTATGGTTCGGTATAGCATCATATTTTCCGAAGAACTCATCCCACCTTGTATCTGCCAGCCTTACCAACAGCTCATATTGAGTACTGTCGTAGCCTTCAGGTTTTGTTATCGGGATCTTATTTTCGGCATGCTGTGTCAGGCACAACCTGTAGCAATAAGCCTGGATCTTGCTGTCGCCCGTACCGTTCTCTCCGGGAATTTCGGATGAGATCCGGGGCAGCAGTCCGCTTGAAGGGTCACCCGGGATCTTATAGGGATCAATATTATCCTTAAACCAGTGACCATGATGAAATACCCCTTTCTGCACTCCATTCCAGGTTTCGTTATAGACACTGTTTGCTTCCCTGCCAACATGATAGCTGACACCTGATGATGCCATAAGATCACCCTCATAGGTTGCATCGATGAAGATCTTCCCTTTGAAGGTTTTTCCGCTCAGGGTTGTGATGGAAGTGATTTTTCCATCCTTTTTTGTGATACCGTTCTCCCGGTCGAGCCACTCATCCCTGTAAACTGTAATCTTATTGTCAGCTATCATCTTCTCAAATGCCTCTTCAGCGACATGCGGTTCAAATATCCACATTGTACGTTTCTCACCGTCGATAGCAGGACTACCCTGTCCCCGGTTGCCGTACTCTGACTGCTTCTGCCAGTTCCATGACTCCGGCTTCTGGTAGTGATTATAAATAAGCTGATAGAATTCACGGGCGAGACCGCCGATAACTTCCTTATTACCCGTATCGGTGAATCCTAACCCTGATGATGAAAGCCCGCCGAGATGCTTATCGGGAGATACTACAATTACGGATCTTCCCATCCTGGCAACCTGAACTGCCGCGGTGACGGCCGCCGATGTTCCGCCATAAACGATCACATCGGCTTTGAAGTCAGTTTTAATTGAATCATTCTTACATTGAATTAATGCAAAACCGAGAGTTGCCATAAATGTAATTAAAAGAATTTTTTTCATTGTTATAATTATTAAGGTTAATCACTAATCACTTAATCACTGCTGGCGCGGATTTATAATCCGTGCATTTTGCTACTCTTCTGGCACCGATTGCAAATCGGCGCCAGCATCACACTATTTGTCAAAAACTACGTATTATAATGGCGCATTTATGAAATATGTCACATTGCTCATATATATTAACCACATACATAGATTATTGTACAGGGTGTTTAGACCCCCATCCTAGCCTTCCCCAGGGGAAGGAGCGCAAAGCCTTTCCCCCTTGGGGGAAACGGGAAAGGGGGTTTAAGTAGAATATATGCGTTATAAAACATAACAGAGCCATTATAATACGTATTATACTACGTAGATTAATACGTAGATTCTATATTGAAGCTATTTATTAATTTCAAATTCTATCCTGTTAAATCCCGGAGATAATTTCATCGGGGCTTTTCCCGGGAGAACCAGGTCACATTCCATATTTGCAGGGACAGATATAATGTATTCTTCTGATTTACCTGTATCCCTGAACTCAGCTGTAATGGCCCCCCGGATTGTGGGCACCGTTATTTTGCTGTGCTTCAGGCTGCTCAGTTGAGGCCTGATAATGGCTCTGGCAAAACCCGGTTCTGCCGGAGTTATTCCCCACATATAACCGGGAATGATGTTTGCAGGAGCGGCTCCCCATGCATGGTTGAGGTCGGAGTTTGGCTTGTACTTCATATCCCAGGTTTCCATTGAAATTGTTGATCCGCTTCTGATCATGTTCCACCACCCCCTGTCGTGTGTGGCGGTCATCAGGTTTAAACCATAATCGGCTTCACCTTCCCTGTATAATCCTTCGAGAAGATACTGGGATCCGTAAACGCTGCAAGCCATTCCGCGTGACTTGATAAAATCAATAACTGTCTTTTTGTATTCTTCGGGAACGATTCCAAATGCCAGGGGCATCATGTTGGCGTGAAGCGATGAGTGCGACGAAGATTCTCCATCGATATAGATACCACCTGATCTGTTAAAGAGTTTAAGGTTGATCGTATCACGTACCTTTATTGACTCCTTAAGATAAAAGAGTGAATCATCGTTTTTCCCCAGAATACCTGCGATCCCGGACATAAGAACAAGATTCCGGTAATAGAAGGAGTTCACAACAGTATTTATCTCAACCATGTCATAGCCGTCTCTTTCACCGGCAGAGGTTGCAAGCTTCCACCCTGTGTCTTTCTGGGCAGGAGGCCAGTCGACAATATCCCTCATCCTCTCCTTTGAATCTGACAAACCTATTTTCCGAATAATTTCATCGGTTACATTTTTGGAGCTGATAAGTCCGTCTTCCCTGGCTAATGATGCAAGTGTTTTATTCTTCAGCTCATCATAGTAAGCACAGACCGATTCTGTATTTCCGGTGAACATAAGATCGTTCCAGAACAACAGTACAGTATGGAGTATCCATTCAGTCGGCCAGGTGGGATGCTTCATGAAATATTCATTGGTAACCCTTCCCATCGAATATTCACGGTCAGTGTAATAATGGCCAAGCTGATTGATATAAGCATCACCTTCATAAGGGATCCTCTCCCTGTCGCCGTCAATATAAATACCTGTGAATGATGTTGCCCTCATGCTGTATTTACAGAGATCCCATATCTGGTTCAGGATTGTATCAGAACTTGTAAAACTGCTTGTTTCATCATCGAAATAATAGCTGAAAGCCTTCTGAAAAATATTACCCGGTTTCAGGGCAATCCTGCAGTTTTCAAGCCCGGCATACCTGAACGGGGTGATCACTCCGAAAGAGTCAGGCAGCTGGACTGCGGCCGGTCCGGTGTTCCTTGTATCAGGAGGAAGGTCAGTGACGTAATGTGTTTTACCCGGTTCTACCGGAAGCAGCACTTTCTGATAACGGATCGATCCGCCAGGATTTCTGTCTATCTGATTTGTTCCGGAGATTTTTTCCCCGAGGTGTACAACTATAGTGTCATTTTCAGCAGGATTGATGTTAAGGACGAGTGTGCCAAAAGCATCCCTGCCGAAATCGACGAAATAATGAGTGTCTGAAAGCCTGACGATTTTTTCCGGTTTTACCAGCGTGGACAGGTACCTGTTGGCAGTAGTTGAATAACCGTCCGGATTTCCGGTAGTGAAAGACTGGATTACTGAAAATGGAGTTGGTTTATCGCTGTCATCCCAGATCCTGACTTTCCAGAAATAGGTTGTGTTTGGAGAAAGATTACCACCTCCATATTCCACTTCACAGGATTTTGTGGTGGTTACTTTATTGCTGTTCCAGACATCTCCATTGTTTATTTGAAGGTTCTTCCTTGTTGAGGCAACCTGTATCTCGAAGGCAGTCTGACACTTTGCAGTCTGCGGAACGATCCATGTAAATTCAGGCTTCAGATCCATGATCTTTACACCCGAGGGATCACGAATGAACTCGACCATCAATCCTGAAGGAGTATTCAGGTTATTACAGCAAACCATCACTAACAAAAATCCAGGTAAGAACTTCACCAATTTTCTCATAATAATCATTTTTAACTTTGTGTTACTTAGTGCCTTTGTGTCTCATGGTCAAAAGAATTGCCACTAAGACACTAAGACACAAAGGTTCACAAAGTTGTTTTGCTAATACCAAAATCATTGTTCAGAGTGTTTAAATGAATATAGATTACTTGTCTTTACTAATCCTGAGTAATTTCATTTCGTGTGGCTTGAAATTAACAATTTCATTTTCCTGTGAAACTTTAACATTAGCCGTATACGGATCAATCCACCACCTGTCACCAGTTGCCTGAAGCCTGATACCTGTTGTCACTTCTGAATCCTCCTCATTAAAGAGCATATAGTAATGATCACCTCCTTTTTCAACATGCCTGTACCGGATATTTCCAGAAGCCGGGGTCAGGACAATATCGGGAGGTGACAGTTTTTTAATTGCAGCAATAAGATCGCCGGGAGTTTTATAAACAAGGGCTCCACTGAACGTTGAGGCGAATTTTGATGCATCACGGACTATCAGGTGTCTGTAACCGGCAAGCTTTTTAAGTGCTCGTCTTGCTTTCGGGGGAAGGTACGACAGGCTGTCGAGAACAACTGCGCCATAAGTCATTCCAGCAATATGGATTCCCTTTGGGCTGATCCTTGCGTCTTCCCAGAGGTGACGGATCTCGAGGTAGTTGAAATCGCGCTGGTTCATGTAGCAAGCTTTTGCCGGTTTATCGGGAAGCCATGTTGCTTCGCACAGGATTGCCAGGTCACACACATGCCTTGAATCAGTGTTAAGCCAGCTTAGACGCCTGCAGGCATCAGCATAGGGTTTGTAGTCATTCCACCATTTGGCATTTGGTCCCACATCAGGTGGCCGTTCGTCGACTCTGGGTCCGCGGATGGAATAGTAGTATGCATGAGGGATCAGCAGGTTTTGTCCGCGCACAAAGCACCAGTTTGCGAGCCATAACATCTCGTCGTAAGTTAAGTTGTGCCCGTAGGCACCGTACAGTTCGTTTGTGTTCCGCCGGCCTTTAAGATGGATCATTGCACCTGAGGCGCACTTGGCCATCGTGGAATGCTGTCCCTCAAGAGCCGTTGGTCCCGGTTCCACATAACGCCACACCAGATCCTGCCCTGGCATCTGAAAATACCGTTCGGAACCGATGTCCATCGATCCTGCTGGATGCCCCATCAATGCTATTTTATGCCGGGCGCACCAGTTACCCAGTCTTTTATAATAATTTTTTTCGAGGCATATATTGACAGCACGGTTATAATCGTTCCTGTGTTTCCGGGAGTCGGGATTGTCCATATACCAGAGATCAGCAAGGAAAGAAGTGATATCATACCCGAGAATCCGTTTGATCTGAGGTAACAGGGAAGCATTGCCTGTTATCACATCCCTGTCACTTCCCCTTCCAAGAGGGGAAGGTTCATCAGTGAATATTCCCAGGATGGTGGTCCCGAAATATTTTCCGAATTCATTCGCATACCGGTCATAGACAAGCTCAATAAAGCTGCTCACGGCTTCAGGATTAAGGATGTCGCCTGCAGGCGGCGACTCTTCACGAAGTCTCTGTTCGCCTTCATTAAGATAATGAAGTCCCCGGATCACACCCCCGGATGGCCTTTCAACTACGGCAACCCGTTCCCCTACCCCCGGGCGGTCAAGAACCGTGATAAGTTTCCATCCCTCCGGAAGCACGGGTTCTTCTCCCTGTCTGAGATCGATCTTTGCCAGTCCGCGGGCGGCATGTTGAGGATTTCTTTCAACCACCTGACCGCTTGAGGAACCAGACGGGTACATGCCTTCGTCGTAAAGAATCACATACATATTGCGGCGGGCAGCTTCGCTGATGGCAACATCCATGGCATGGATCATTTCCGGCCCCAGCCATTTTACATTACCGGGCAATCCGATGCGCGGATGGATGACGAACCCATAAATGCCATGTGCCTCAAAATCAGCTATCTGACGCACTATCTCCTCATCTTTCAATGTATCATTCCAGAACCAGAAAGGCATCACCGAAAATTCACGTGGCGGATCAATGAATTCCTTTGGGAGTTCCTGAGCGTGGAATTGCGGGAATAAGAACAATAACAAAATACCTGACAACATGACTTGTTTGATCTTAAGTCTCATATTGTTCAATTTGTATTTATGATATTATAATCTTTACTAAATATAAAGATTTTATTATTAAGAATAACTTTGGAAAGAAGTAGAGGAAATTAAATTATCATTTTTAACCACGGGGTCTCACGTAGTTTTCACTGAGTAACACTGTTTTGTCTGTCAGCTCCGGTTCTTTAACCTGATCCCTTAGTCTCTTAGTCCCTTAGTCTCTTAGTCCCTAAGTCTCTTAGTCCCTCAGTTCCTCAGTCCCTCATAACCTCTTTATATGTCTCAATCGCCCTTTTGCGTGCGAAATCATGATCCACAATTTCAGTAGGATATCCGGTTTTATCCAGATCTTCAACCCATTTCCTGATATATTCCATTTCCGGATCAAACTTTTTTTGCTGTGTTCCAGGATTGAAAATCCTGAAGTAAGGAGCGGCATCACATCCTGTTCCTGCTGCCCATTGCCAGTTGCCGTTGTTGGACGACAGTTCATAATCAAGGAGCTTTTCCGCAAAGTACGCTTCACCCCACCGCCAGTCTATAAGAAGATGTTTGCAAAGGAATCCGGCAGTAATCATCCTTACCCTGTTATGCATATAACCGGTTCGATCCAGCTGATGCATGCCGGCATCAACTATCGAATATCCGGTTTCGCCCCTGCACCATCTTTCAAATTCCTTTTCATCATTTCTCCATTGGATATTGTCGTAGACTGGCTTAAAATTATCAGTAACAACATGCGGGTAATGGTACAGGATCTGCATAAAGAATTCGCGCCAGATAAGCTCATTGAGGAAGGTAAGGTTTTCATAAAAAGCAGTTTTAGCTAATTTCCGGATACTGACTGTTCCGAACCTCAGATGGGGTGAAAGATAGCTGGTCCTGTCGGCTGCCGGGAAATCACGATATTTATGGTAGTCATGGATAACCGAAAGATCATAAGGTTTAACCTTAATACTGCTCTTACTAAAACCCAGTTCTTCAATTGAAGGAAATACAAAATCTGAAGGATAAAAAGAGGATCTGTAAGTTGCTTTCTCTGCAGTGATCAGTGATAAATTTTCTTTGAACATACGCAGCCACCTGTTCTTATATGGCGTAAAAACCCAATAGGGCTTATTATCAGCTTTAAGTATTTCATTTTCTTCAAATATCACAATGTCTTTTGTTCGATTAAAACCTATCCCATGTTTCTTCAGAAGAGATTCAATTTTGTCATCCCTTTCGGTTGCATATGGTTCATAATCTTTGTTTACATAAACTGCATTAATATCATTTGTTTTAATAAGCTCTTTCCATATTTTCCCGGGATCACCTTTCAGGATATAAACAGAGCTTCCTTTTTTCTGCAGATCATCATTAATAGAATTAAGTGTTTCATAAATGAAGTTTATTCTGGGATCATCAGCCGGGAGCTCATCAGTGATATTGGTATCGAAAATAAAAACAGACAGAACCGGCAATCCGGAAATCAGAGCCTGGTCAAGTCCGGTATTATCGTCCAGCCTTAAATCTCTTCTGAACCAGAACAGATTAATTTTCATTTTCTCTTTAAACAGGAATTTCTGAAAGCGGATTAATTAAGTCTGTTTCTAAATTACAATTTACTGTCTAAATATTCACTAAAACGAAAGAAATTTTATAATTTAGAATGTGAAAAATCATGAAACTTATGAAACGAATCAGAACGTCTGCAAAAGTGATCTTCATGCTCCCTGTTGTCTCAGCATTAATTGTACTGACTGCCTTCACCATAAGCAGACTGACACCTCAGGAAGATCTGAAGAGTAAGTATGCCTACAAGGATTTTGAACCGGCAAAAAAATGCCGTTCATGCCATCCGGGATTATATGAACAATGGTCACAGGCGATGATGTCTCAGGCTTATACTCATCACTGGGATGAAATTGAATATTTTGATCTTGCTGTTGGTCATTCCAATGCGAAACCTGAGATCAAGAATGTCGTTGACGGGTGTAATGGTTGTCATGCACCATTAGCTTTTATGGGAGGCAAAGAGTTCCCTCCGCCAAGACCGGAAGCAAAAAGCATGGCAAATGAATCTGTCTCATGTGAGGTTTGCCATCTGACACAGGCTGCCCAGACTGATCCGCCTTTTAATTTCAGCTATCTTATAAAGCCAGGGATGACAAAATTTGCATTGCGGACACCGGCAGTTGAATCACCTGCACATAAAATTGTTACAAACGATTTCTTCCGTACAACTGAATTCTGCGGGAATTGTCATAATGAAAAAAATCCGTTCGGAGTCTGGGTAAAAAGTACTCAGCTTGAATGGAAGGAGGGTCCCTATTCCAAAGAAGGTGTAAGGTGTCAGGATTGCCATATGCCCAAAGGCGGTCCGTTCCTTAATGCACTGATGACAAAACCTTATGATGATTCACGGCTTCATCTATTCCATGGCGCCCATGATCCGGGAAAAGTAAGAGGTACAATTGAACTGAGGATTCAGCCGGATATCCGTGAAGCTGAACCGGGAGAAACCATCGTATTTACTGTAGCTCTCTTTAATCAAAAAACCGGTCACAAATTTCCCACAGGTTCAGTGGAAGACAGGATCGCCTGGCTTCAGGTTGAGGCAACTGATGCAAAGGGGAAAGTATATCATCTGAATGTGGATAAAAAAGGTTTCGATGGAGAAGAATATACAATTTCAGGTGATTACCTGGCATACCAGGATATGGGATTACCTTTGGGATTGTCTGATTTTAAAGGTGTTCAGCGTGACGGCATACCTGCAGGGAACAGGATTTTCAGGATGCCTTATTTTGATCCTGAAGGACGAATGACAATTATGCAGTGGAACACTGCAAAACAGGGTGTTGATTATCGTATTGGCCCGCGGGAGACAAAAGTTGAAAAACTCACTTTCCGGCTGCCATTTGATGTCCCTCCGGGTGAAATGAAAGTAAGGGCAGTACTCAATTACCAGCTACTGGTAAAACCGGTGGCCGATTTTCTGAAAGTCCCTGCCGATGAATCTGAAATTAAAGTTGTCAATGAACACAGCACCACAGTTCAGATCTTACCATGACCAAAATTTTTAATAAACAGTAAATCCTGACCATATGAAAAGAGAAATATATTTTAAAATTAGCCTGCTGGCTGCAATTATTGTTTTATTAATTCCTTGCAGGATCAGCAATGCTATCCCTGCCTTTGCACGCAAATACCAGATTAGCTGCCAGGTATGTCATTCTCCGGCAATGCCAAGACTTAAATCATTTGGCGATGAATTTGCAGGCAATGGATTCAGGCTGACTGAATATGAATCACCGAGATACTTTATTCAGACAGGAGATGATAAGCTTTCACTGTTCCGGGAATTGCCCCTTGCTTTCCGGATTGATGGATTTGCCTCCTACAATTTCAACAATAGTGAAATGGCAGATTTTGGAGCTCCGTTTGTTCTGAAAATTCTGTCCGGAGGCGAGATTTCTGAAAAACTGTCCTATTATTTTTATTTTCTGCTGAATGAAAGGGGATCAGTTGCAGGGGTGGAAGATGCTTTCCTGATTTATAATGACTTTATGAGATCCGGCATCAACCTTTATTTCGGACAGTTTCAGGTATCCGATCCACTGTTTAAAGGCGAACTAAGATACACTCTCGAACCATATAAAATTTATGGTACTGCACCGGGAAGCTCATCTGCAGATCTGAAATACGACAGAGGTATAATTTTTGATAAGGGCTTCTCGACCGGTACTACCGTAGTGGGTGAAATTATCAATGGTTGCGGGATCGGTGAGGCGGGAGAGGGGTATTTGTTTGATAAAGACAAGTATAAAAACTTTATGCTCAGGTTAAGCCAGTCACTTGGAAAAAGTTTTTCGATCGGATTTTTTGGATATACGGGCAAGGAAGTTCTGAATGATCTTACCGGACCACTCACCAGTGAGATCCGGATGTATGGTCCTGATATCAGGATAAACCTCGACGAGAAATTTATCATTAATGCACAGTATGTAAGGAGAACTGACTCGAGAGTATTTCTGGAATCCACCGGACTCACAGTTGATGATGTACTTACCCATGGTGGTTTTGCTGAGGTTATTTATGCACCCAAAGGTGACATGAGCAAATGGTACCTGACAGGGCTCTTCAACATGGTAGAAAGTGATCTTGATGAACTTGATTATCAGTCTGCAACGCTTCATGCTGGGTATCTTCTCAGGCGCAATCTGAGGATAGTGGGAGAATATACCCATCAGTTTTCAGGTGATTCTTACGGCAGGGTCAGCGCAGGATTTATCACGGCATTTTGACCCCCCATCCCCCCTTCAGGGGGGTTAAAATTCTTTTGTAAGATGGATTTCAAGAGGCTGTCTCAAAAGTCCTTCGTGTTCCTATGTGATGCACTTAGTGTTCCCTGCCTGCCGACAGGCAGGTTTGTGGTTAAGCATAAATCATTGAACCACAAAGGACACAAAGGTAAGCACTAAGAGCACAAAGTAGGAAGAACCTGTTTTAGATACTTTTGAGACAGCCTCGAATCACACACGGTTCCTGCAGTCAAAAAGATTAATGAAAATAATAAAACATTATCACGTATTATTTCCTAAAATTTTACAGATTCAGCTTTTTCAATTTTCTTATCCGGCAAGAGGCCGCATTGTACAGCTTTAAAATTGGTGACCTTTTTCAGAATGAATGAGGGTACCCCCTCTGCATACGGTGCTTTGACATTTATAAATGATGCTCCCTTTACATCTTCCAGGATAAACGGAGGACGGAAATCTTCATTCTCAAGTTTCAATTCAATATTTGTCATCTCGATATTCTTTACATGCCGGATAAAAAATCCGTATGCCGGAATCTTTCCGAATTCCTGCGGATCGGGATAAGAATTCTCCTTTTCAGGAACTATAATCTCAGCCTGTTCTTTGGGAGCTCCTCCCTTTATAAGCAGAGTGATGTTATTGAGTTTCACATCTTCAATGTCATAACCGGGGATACCCAGGATCAGTGAAGCATAATCGGGATTAGCGCTGTAAACCACAATATTGTTTATGCTGATCCTTCTCATTTTCCCGACAGGTGTTCCTTCCGGTCCTCTCATCCTTGCCCCCAGTCTCATGAAAAATGGTGCTCCCATAACATCCCGCATTGTAACATTTGTTACACTTATATCTTCAAGGATTCCGCCATCGACTGTCTCAAGAGCAAGACCCCGGCAGAATTCGAAAGTGCAGTTGGAGATAGTGATATTCCTGAATCCGCCATTCGATTCCGTACCAAATTTGATTCTTCCCGTAACAACTCCACGGTCTGGTACACGGTCATAATTTTTACGCTGGTAGGTCCCGTCAAGAAATGTCCCGATATCAAAACCGCTGACTGAACAGTTGGTAATAGTAACATCTTCAGTTACCCTTGGGAAGCCAAGACCAAATGAACTTTTAAGGACAATGGCATCATCGAAGGGAGAATTGACGCTGCAATTGGACATATGAACATGCCTGCAGCAATCGATATCAAAACCATCACGGTTGGTATCAATTTTTATATTCTCAATAGTCATGTTGTCGACACCCGTTGCCAGAAGGCAGAAATGACCGCCTCTCAGGATCGTAATATCTTTCAATATCACATTACGGCAGAGCTTAAGTGCTATTGCCTTATTTCCAATACCGGGATTTGCTCTTCCTGATCTGGTGAGTCCGTTCCCTACGATCCACCCATGTCCCGTAATTGCAATATTCTCCAAGTTTTCACCCCAGATAAGGCTGTTATGCCAGTGACTGTGACCAAAATCCTGGTACATGTCAAAAGCATTTGGTTCCGGGGCATCGTAGCCACCCTTTCCGGCAGCAGGATCCGCCCCGATAAGGAAAGCCCCGTTATCAAGAAAAAGAGTAATGTTGCTTTTTAAATGTATTGAGAAGCTCAGGTAATTTACGGCAGGGAAGCAGACAGTCCCTCCACCGGCAGCAGAAGCGGCATCAATTGCTTTGTTGATTGCATCGGTGTCAATTGAAGTGCTGTCGCCTTTGGCGCCAAAATCTTTCACATTATAAAACTGATGTGCATTTTTGGTATCCTCTGTTACTTCTGTCAGACCCTGCCGGACATCTGAATACTGTAACAATGGTTTCAGTATATTTTCATCAACTTCAAAAACAGTCCCGTGTCTTGCTCCTTCAGGGAAAGTTACCTTCCCTGAAATATCTTCCCATGTTTTGAGATCCTTTGAAATAACCGCACCCATTTTTTTCTCAGTGTACTTATCGAAATATACAAACCAGGTATCATTGATCTTTATTGAGGTTGGTCCTTCTGCCCAGTAATAGCCGGTAATCGGATCTGAAGGGGACGAATATGGGCCATAAAGGCTGCGGGAGGTTGTGATCCTGATATTTTTCTGAGGAGGATTCCTGGTTTCATCCTTGACGAACATAACATAGCTCTTCCGGTTTCCGGCTATTGTAGCATCGATAACATTAAAACCTTTGTC
>Ga0102851_10001374_pt1 | contig 13857 bp, 13 predicted proteins | sample Mud3Dept3metaG_FD_79558 | JGI IMG/M metagenome (GOLD analysis project Ga0102851, IMG submission 79558) | Freshwater wetland microbial communities from Ohio, USA, analyzing the effect of biotic and abiotic controls - Mud 3 Core 4 Depth 3... | ecosystem: Environmental > Aquatic > Freshwater >... | reverse complement strand
TTTTATTGCAACCCGTTATCACTCACTTGTTGTTGAACGTTCGACGCTACCTGATTGTCTTGAAATTACGGCGTGGACTGAAGACGATGAAATTATGGGTATACGTCACAAAACGCTTGCAATCGAAGGTATTCAATTTCATCCTGAATCTATTTTAAGTGAGCATGGACATAAAATGCTCGAGAATTTTCTTAATCGAAAAATAGATTTGGTTGAATAAAGGTAATTTAATGACTCCACAAGAAGCTTTACACCGCATTATCGTTCATCAAGAAATAATGCATGATGAAATGGTCTCCTTGATGCGTCAAATTATGCGAGGTGAAGTATCGCCCGTTCTAATAGCTGCAATCATTACCGGCCTTCGGGTAAAAAAAGAAACTATTGGAGAAATAGCTGCAGCTGCTCAGGTCATGCGTGAATTTGCAACTAAAGTTGATGTTCCCGATAGCACGCATTTGGTAGATACCTGTGGTACAGGTGGGGACTCTGCACATACATTCAATATTTCCACTGCATCAGCATTTGTTGCCGCAGCTGCTGGAGTTCGTGTAGCCAAACATGGCGGAAGGTCGGTTTCAAGCAAATCAGGTAGTGCTGATGTACTTGAAGCATTAGGCGTTAATTTAAATCAAACACCGCAGCAGGTTGCTCAAAGTATCAGTGAAATTGGTGTTGGTTTTATGTATGCCCCAAATTACCATGCTGCTATGAAACACGCCGCTCCGGTACGGCGTGAATTAGGCATCAAAACATTATTTAATATTCTTGGGCCGTTAACTAACCCTGCCAGTGCCAGAAGGCAAGTATTGGGTGTATTCAATGATGATTTAGTTAGAATTCTGGCACATGTTCTACAGTTACTAGGCAGTCAACACGTACTGATTGTCAATGGAAAAGACGGATTGGATGAAATTACGATAACGGGTGAAACTAATGTGGGTGAATTGAGAAATGGCAAAGTAGAAACTTATACTATCCGACCAGAAGATTTTAAACTAAAAACCTCCTCAATTGAGGCTATCCAAGTTATGGATAGCAAACACGCTAAATCAATGTTGCTCTCAGTTCTTAAGAATGTTGCTGGACCTGCACGCGATATCGTCTTGCTAAATGCGGGAGCTGCTATATATGTGGCTGGTATAGTTGATACTCTCGAGCACGGTATAAAAACAGCGCATCGAGCCATTGAAAGTGGCGCTGCATTAAGGAAACTTCATGAGCTAGTGGAATTTACTCACAGAAATTCCATTTAAAACAACAAAATGTCCGATATTCTAAAAAAAATTCTTGCAGTTAAGAAACAAGAAATTGTTGCTGCTAAAGCATTAAAACCCTATTCATTACTTCTTCAAGAAGCAGAATCAGCATCACTCCCGCGTGATTTTGTTGCAGCAATACGTAACAAAATAAATATAGGACAATCTGCTGTTATTGCGGAGATTAAACAAGCCAGTCCCAGTAAAGGTATATTGCGTGGACATTCATCTGAAACAAATACTCGATCGTTTGAATTTTTACCAGCTGAGATAGCCAAAACTTATGCATTGCATGGCGCAGCTTGTCTATCGGTATTGACCGATAAACAATTCTTTATGGGTAGCCCTGAATATTTGCAAGAAGCACGTGCAGCATGTCTACTTCCAGTTTTACGTAAAGATTTTATTCTTGACGATTATCAAATTGTTGAAGCACGTGTAATGAATGCTGACTGTATTTTACTTATAGTCAGCGCGTTCTTATTAGAACACGGTGATTACTCCAGTGGCTCTAGAAACGAACCTTTAATCCGGATGCTAAAGCTTGAAGAGCTAGCTAATTCACTTGGAATGGCTGTTTTGGTGGAAGTTCATAATGCAACTGAACTAGAAATGGCGCTTCAACTAACTACGCCATTAATAGGTATTAATAACCGTAACTTACGGACTTTTGAAACATCTTTAAATACGACGCTGGAATTGTTGAGTCAAATTCCATCCCATAGAATTGTAGTCACAGAAAGTGGCATACATAATCCTGCAGATGTTGCACTTATGCGCAATAATCAAGTCAATGCATTTCTTGTGGGTGAAGCTTTTATGCGAGCTGAAGATCCAGGCATTGAATTAGAGCGATTATTTTCTTAACCTATTGTTTTATTGCCACTAATACAGCATCCTACAAAATAAATAATTATCACTAGTCAAGCGTAGATAATCTATTGTTTCCTAAATATTTATAAAGAAATGTCGTAAAAAAAACGATATACGATATTTCAAATCGGGAGTTCAATATGCTACAGCAAAAACAAAGAAAATTATCAGAGTGGGTAAATTTTCTTACCACAGCAGAAATTCCTGTTTTAAAACAAACCGTACGTAATCTTACAATCCTGAAACAAGATGAGCAACATTTGAATGCGCGTAGCATAGCTCATATTGTGAAATATGACCCTTTAATGACAGTAAAGTTACTACGCTATTTGCAGCAACATAAACATCGTTGTCAAGAGCATGATGTGATGGAAGTTGAACAAATAATAATGATGCTTGGACTTGAAACCACTTTAAATAAAGTATCTGCAAAACCATTGGCTGAAGAAATCTTGGGGCATAACAACATGAATGCGCTTGTTTACTTATTAAGAGCTGCGCATCGTGCAAATCTCGCCTCTTCATATGCTTTTGACTGGGCAGTTCGTTTACATGATTTACATTTTGAAGAAATTCGTATCGCTGCATTGTTACATAATATTGCCGAAATGCTCATGTGGTGTTTTGCACCTAATGAGATGCTAAAGATTAAGAATCTACAAAAGTTGAACAAATCGACACGTAGTGTCACTGCACAAGAAAGTATTTTGGGTTTCTCACTGCATCAATTGCAATTGGAACTTACTATTAAGTGGAGATTACCTGAGTTATTAATTACTCTTATGGATGGTAATTATTCAAAATTGCAACGTGTACGTAATGTTGCTCTTGCTGTAAATTTGGCAAGGCATTCTGCTAATGGATGGGATGATGCTGCTTTACCTGACGATTATGAAGAAATAGCCAAACTTTTACATTTGCAGGCATGGGAGGTCATGACCATAGTTAAGCATTGAAATTATAGATGTTTTATCCTTACTGCCGATTCAATACAGAATTTTCACTTACTTAATATATCGCCATCAACAGCCTGCAGTGTAGTCTTTTACTGATACTAATTTTGAGAAATACCGTAATTTGACGGAACTACACTTTGAGGAAACACGATCAAGATCACAATTGCAACAAATCTGGAGGGCATGCAAAAATGGTGCATATTATTCACATTTTCTAACGTCAGTTTGGATTTATCTAAATGCGCTTTTAAGAACTGGATAAGATACGGCGATAAACAATCTCATGACAGGAACAGAACACTGGGAAAACAACAGTCCAATCTCAGAAAATTTAATGTTAGGTAAAAGAATATGATTTAGTGCGTAAAAAGTTGAGATCCAGAAATATTCGATCATCATTATCTCCTATTTGCAAAATAGGTATGACGGACATTCCCTCAGTAAGATAATGGCTGTGAGAAGACTTAGAGAGTCGTATAATTGATACAAATTATAGTGCTATACTCACAAACCTATCGTGAGCTTGGAATGTGAGCTTGGAAAAATAGCTGACTCAATCATTAGTACTTAGTTCTGGTGCAAATTGATAATGCCAAACTCCAAATAAAATGAATACAACTATTTATTCCTATTCATATTATTAAAATCTTCAAACCTTAAATATAATGTTGACATCTGTTGTAACTGCACCAATTAATCATGTTTTGAGCGGTGAAAGATGGGCTTGCAAACGACTACAATCTTTTACTGGTAAAACAGTTTGTATCCAAGTACCTCCTTTGGTTAATTTCAAAATGCTCATTGATGCAGAAGGTGAAGTACAACAAGCTGATAATAATATCCGCGCAGACACGACACTCATCATATCTCCAATTATTTTACCCAGATTACTTACTCAGGACACAACTGTATTCGAGCTAATAAAAATCATCGGCAATAAATCTTTTGCTGATGAATTAATCGACATTAGCATGCATATAGATTTTAGTTTGATCTTTGAACATGATTTGAGTAAAGCAATTGGTGATATACCCGCACATCGCATAACACAAGCAAGCGAACATCTGATGCAATGGCAGGCAGAAAATTTTAACCGCATTTCTCAGGCATTAGTTGAATATTGGACAGAAGAAAATGCTTTTTTAACCAAACCCGCTGCTGTCCAGCAGTTTGTTCAAGAGGTAAAGAATCTGCAGCTTAACACTGAACAACTGGAACAACGGTTAAACAGATTAACCCAGCAAAGCACCTTAGCTAGCAAGTAATTAAACGAAACATACTTGTTCTTTCAAACAGCAAAACAGATAAGTACTTATCGGATCATGAATAAAAATAAACTTGTGCTGTTTTAATTGACCCTTTAGGTTCTATTGCTCGTTACCGATTCTTTTATAATCCATGCGCCTACTTCGTCTTTTAAAAATACAATTCATTGCTTTCCAATTCGGGTTAGACGAATTTGTTCTTAGCCATAGCCGATTGAGATTCTTGCAAGTGATTGTAAGAACGTTAACTTTCTGGCGGAAACTGGATAAGCCACGCGGAGAAAGATTACGGCTGGCTTTAGAAAAATTAGGCCCCATCTTTGTTAAATTTGGCCAAATGTTATCTACTCGGCGCGATCTTTTACCCCAGGATATCGCCGATGAATTAGCCAAGCTTCAGGATCAGGTGCCACCCTTTTCTTCTAAACTTGTATTATCCACATTAGAGAAAGAATATGGTCAAAAAGCCAATGAAGTATTCTTTAAGTTTGATGAAACGCCCATAGCCAGCGCATCGGTTGCACAGGTCCATCTTGCCGTATTGCATGATGGAACTGAAGTGGCTGTAAAAATATTACGCCCTAATCTAGCACCCATTATTACGCACGATGTTGCGCTGATGGACACAGGCGCATGGTTGGCTGAAACGCTTTGGGCGGATGGAAAGCGTCTGAAATTGCGCCAGGTAGTCTCAGAGTTTGCCCGGCATTTGGATGACGAGCTGGATCTTATGCGCGAAGCGGCTAATTGCAGCCTATTACGCCGCAATTTTCTCGACTCTCCACTGTTATTGGTTCCTGAAGTCTATTGGGATTACTGCCGCAATGGCGTGATGGTCATGGAACGTGTAAAAGGCGTTCCTATCAGCCATGTCGACAAGTTAAGAGAACAAGGCATTGATATCCCTCAACTGGCACGTGTCGGGGTAGAAATATTTTTTACACAAGTATTCCGGGATGGCTATTTCCATGCAGACATGCATCCGGGAAATATCTTTGTCGGAAAAGATGGCCGGTACATTGCAGTTGATTTCGGCATTATGGGAACACTCAGTGATGAAGACAAAAACTACCTGGCGCAAAACTTTCTGGCTTTTTTCCGCCGCGATTACGGACGGGTTGCACAAGCGCACGTTGAGGCCGGATGGGCACCCAAAGATACTCGGATAGATGATTTTGAAGCAGCCATACGAGCTGTCTGTGAACCCATCTTTGACAAACCGCTGAAAGAAATCTCGTTCGGACGAGTTCTCTTTCAGTTATTTCAAGCCTCACGGCAATTTAATGTAGAAATCCAGCCACAATTGGTATTACTGCAAAAAACACTGCTCAATATTGAAGGCCTTGGCCGTGACCTGGATCCTGATCTGGATCTATGGAAAACAGCCAAGCCCTTTCTAGAACACTGGATGTCTGAACAAATCGGCTTGCGCGGATTTGCTAGTCGGATACAAAAAGAAGCGCCCAACTGGGCCATCATCCTGCCGGAATTTCCTCGCTTGATACACCAGGCTTTCGCTGAAAATCGCAATCATGCACTGGAAAAAAAGATGACTGATCTGGTCATTGAAGAGAAACGTCAGAACCGCCTGCTGGCACTCATTGCAATCTTATTGACTGGATTGCTGCTTTGGCAAATATTCCATTAATTCAAATATAATTAGAGCTATCTTAATTGAACTAATACATTCAGTACGTCAGTAAATTTTAATAAATGGGATACTTTCTCCACGAGAAAAGTAATGACACTACTTGAAATCCGGAATGTAACCAAGCAGTTTGGGAATTTCACTGCCGTTGATAACGTTAGCATTGAAATCAAAGCGGGTGAATTCTTCACACTACTGGGTCCATCAGGTTGTGGCAAGACAACGTTGTTACGTATGATCGCCGGTTTTGATGCGCCCGACAACGGACAAATTCTGTTGGATGGTAAAGATATGATTGGTGTTCCTCCTGAAAAACGTCCCTTCCATACTGTTTTCCAGAGCTATGCATTATTTCCTCATATGACTGTAGCCGACAATATCGGATTCCCGCTGAAAATGTCGGGTAAAGCACCTGATGAAATTAAATCCCGTGTAGCTCAAACATTAGAAGATGTCGAACTTTCCCAATTTGCTAATCGATATCCCCATGAATTATCGGGGGGACAAAAGCAACGCGTGGCATTTGCCCGAGGGCTCATTAATCAGCCGCGGTTATTATTACTGGATGAACCATTGGGTGCTCTAGATGAGAAGTTACGTGAAGATATGCAGAGGGAGTTGATTAATTTACAAGCAGAAGCTGGCGTAACATTCATATATATCACACATGCTCAAAATGAAGCATTAGCATTATCACATCGCATTGCAGTCATGAATCAAGGTAATATTGAGCAGATTGATGAGCCATCCAGAATTTATAATTTTCCAATTAATCGTTTTGTTGCTGATTTTGTTGGAAAAATAAATATGCTAGAAGCATTGGTTATGGAGGTTTCTTCTTCACATTTAAAATTAAATGTAGCAGGTTTAGGAGAAGTAACTGTCCCCGCAAGAGATCATATAAAAATTAATGATCATGGTGTGATTGCTGTGCGCCCCGAACAAGTTCATATTGTTCCACAAACTTCAGAAATTAATGCTGAGCTGCAATTTATTGGAAAAATAAATGATTTCCTTTATATCGGAGATGTAACCACATATATTATCGAACTTTCTAATAGCACACGAATTGAAGCATTACTTCCCAATTCTACACCCGGTCGTGCCAAGCTTTTTGAAGTAGGAGATTCTGTTGTTGTGAGTTGGCAACAACAATCAGCACAATTTTTGCCCTATTAGCTAATAATTAAATTCCTTCCAAGAATATGCAAACATCAAACCGTCTTGTCAAATGGCTAATCAGTGGACCTCCCCTTTTATTCTTACTGATATTCTTTGTGACTCCGAGCTTAATCATGATATTCACCTCTTTCCACTTTCCGGGTGAATTTGGAGGTCTAGCTCCTATTCATGTTCTGCCAGGAGAAGTGGCTGGGGATTCTGGTTTGACGGTTGAGACGTATCAATTTTTCTTCAGCGATTTTATCTACATTGAAATATTTCTAAAATCATTTGCAGTAGCAGCACTCACTACCATCATATGCATCATCATGGCCTATCCACTTGCACTATTGATTGCTCGTAGCGAGAAGAAATTTCGCAACCTGATGATCATGCTCGTTGTTTTGCCATTTGCTAGTAATTTTCTAATTCGTATTTATGCCTGGATAATTATTCTGGGTCCAGAATCGGCTTTAAGTCGGTTGATAAATGGCATTTTAGCTATTTTTGGTATTGCACCAGTAACCTTGCTATTTTCATCATTCGCAGTTTTGATAGGAATGGTTTATGTTCATCTCCCATTTATGATATTGCCGTTATATACCAATCTGGAAAAGCATGACCCTATTTTGCTTGATGCCGCACAGGATTTAGGTGCGAATACCTGGCAGTGCTTCTGGCGTATAACCTGGCCTCAATCATTGCCAGGTATATTTTCTGGATCAGCTTTGGTTTTTATCCCTGTCCTCGGCATGTTTGCGATTCCCGACATTTTAGGTGGAACAGGCGATATCATGATAGGCAATCTGATTAAAGATCAATTCCTTGGAACAAGAGACTGGCCTTTTGGTTCTACACTCTCAATCATACTGACGCTGACTGTATTATTCATCGCAGGATTGTTTTCCTGGTTTGCCAGACCTACTAGCAAATTTGCATAAGCCATGTGTTAATTACCCCTATCGAATAATTAGAATGCCACGTCACCTAACAACTTTGTGGATTGCATCCATTCTGGTATATATTTTTTTATATATACCACTGATTATTGTGATCATATTTTCATTTAATGACTCGAAATTAAATGCCGAATGGGTTGGTTTCACTCTACATTGGTATAAGGCTTTATTTAATAATCATGAAATGCTGCTGGCTGCGCGTAATTCATTGATCATAGCACTAAGCGCCAGTTTTCTCGCAACCATATTGGGGACCATGGCTGGATTGGCCATCCATCGTTACAAGTTAAAAGTATTACCTGTCTTGGCTTTTACACCTGCTGCCATGCCTGAAATCCTATTGGGTGTTTCGCTGCTCCTGTTTTTTCTGCAAGTCCTCAATTTAACACTTGGCATGCTCTCAATAATCATTGCTCATACGACTTTCTGTATTGGATTCGTAGCTATTATTGTACGTGCGCGTTTGCAAGGAATGGATGAGTCTATTTTTGAAGCTGCAAGAGATTTGGGAGCGACACCCTGGCAAACTTTTCATCAGATAACCCTGCCTTTAATAAAACCTGCTGTCATAGCGGGTGCTTTAATGTCGTTTACCCTTTCGATCGATGATTTTGTCATTACTTTCTTTACTAAAGGCGTCGGCGAACCCATTCTACCGATTCAAATCTATACGATGATCAAAGTTGCTGTTACCCCTGAAGTTAATGCTATATCAACCTTATTGATGTTACTTACATTGACACTAATCATTATAGCTACTAAATTTGATACTAGTATGCTGCATGGTGAATCAAAATAATCATGACCTATTCGCTGCAAGTATTTGCCCGTTTAAGTTTAAGTTTAAGTTTACTCTTCACAATCTCGGTTATAGGATGCACAAAACAAGAAAATCCCGCTGCTTCTACTAAAACCACTTCACGAATACTGCACGTATTCAATTGGAACAATTACATTGCTCCAGAGACTATTCAACGCTTTGAAGCCTTATGTAATTGTCAGGTAGCACAAGATTATTACTCCGATAATGAAGAAATGCTGGCCAAATTGGCTGCTGGTGCAACGGGTTATGATTTAATCGTGCCAACAGGCAATGCAATGGATACACTGATACGCCAAGATGTTCTTATCCCCTTGGATAAAGCATTGTTGCCCAATCTAAAAAATATCCACCCTGCTTATCTAAAGACAATATTCGACCCAACAAATCAATATTCTGTTCCTTATGCATATACTCTTACTTTACTTGGGTTTAATAAAAATAAAATTCAGGAACTGGGTTTACCAACTGATACCTGGGCTATTATCTTTGAACCGAAATATCTTGAGAAAATAAAAAACCGCGTTACCGTTCTGGATAGCCCACGTGAATTGATGGCTGCTGCACTGATATACTTAGGTCATTCGGCAAATGATCTAGATGAAACACATTGGAATCAAGCCAAGGAATTAATTATTCGGGCCAAACCTTATTGGGCTGCATTTAGTAACACGAGTTACATCCGAGAAATAGCCGTTGGCGATTTATGGGTAGTGCACGGTTATTCAAACGATTTGTATCAAGCTTCTGCTGATGCTAAAAAAACTAAACGTAATTTCGAAATTGGTTATGCGATCCCCAAACAAGGTGCAGTACTGTCATTGGATAGTATGGTCCTACATAAGAGTGGAAAACAGACAGATATAGCGCATCAATTTATTAATTTTATGCTTGATGGCAAGAATTCTGCTGAACTGACCAACCTGATTGGATCAGGTAACCCTAACCTGGATGCTAAACAATTTATTCGATCTGAATTAATACAAAATAAAGCGATATTTCCCGATGAGTATACTCTGTCTCGACTTGAAATGATGAACGACCTGGATCATAAACAACGCCGGATACTCAGTCGAATTTGGACAGAAATAAAATTACGATAAGCTTACATTTTATATAAATCTCTTTTTTCCCAGGATATTCCTATGAGCTATTATCAACATCATGTTTTTTTCTGTACTAATCAACGTGAAGGCGGTGCCAAATGTTGTAACAATTTTTGCGCACAAGAATTACGAGATTATGCCAAGCAACGTATTAAATCTTTAAAGTTAGACGGTAAGAAAAAAATCCGTATCAATAACGCAGGTTGTCTTGATCGTTGTGATGAAGGCCCGGTCATCGTCATTTACCCGGATGAAACATGGTATACCTACATCGATAAAGACGATATTGATGAAATTATTGATGAGCACCTCATAAAAGGACGTATAGTTGAACGCTTGAAAATTTGAGGTCAAACTAAATCCTATATGCTCCTAAGGTAATAACTTGAACCCTTCTATTATTCAGAATTTTTTAATTAACGGCCCAATAGGTAAACTTGAGGTAACTCTGGGAGAACCAGAGCCAGTTCCAAAAGGAATTGCTATCATTGCGCACCCACATCCCTTACACGGCGGAACAATGAATAATAAGATTATCCATACATTATTTACCACCTTGTTAGAGCTTGAATTTATCACAGCCAAATTTAATTTTCGTGGTGTGGGTAAAAGTGAAGGTGTTTTTGATAATGGAATTGGCGAGATAGAAGATGTCATTACAGTTACACAGACAATTCGCAATCAATTTAACAACCATTTAACAGACTTACCTCTGCTCCTAGCAGGATTCTCATTCGGAGGTGCGATTCAATTGCATGCAGCTGAGAGACTTAACCCAGAATATCTCATTTTGGTTGCCCCATCGGTTGTTAACTTAAACGCACCGGCAGTACCAGAAACGACTCAGTGTGCTTTGATAATTCAAGGTGATAAAGATAATATCGTATTGCCAGATGCTTTACTGGCATGGGCAACACCAAAGTCACAACCAATAGTTTTTATACCCGGAGCTGAACATTTTTTTCATGGAAAATTAGCGATACTCAAACAAGTTATACTCAAAGCTTTTACCAGACAAATTTAGATTAACTCAAACAATCATTCAACTAGCCGATGTTGAATAGCATAACGAACTAATTGAGCATTATTTTTCATGTTCATTTTCTCCAAAATACGCGATCGATAAGTGCTAACTGTTTTAACACTAAGCGATAATTTATTGGCTATGGCTGTTAAAGATTCCCCTGCAACGATGAGTTTAAAAACATGTAACTCTCGATCTGAGAAAGCGGTATGTATTAATATCTCTGAATCTAGAACTGGGTTAAATAAGAGTTTCTCTGCAAGCTCCGGATTTACATATTTACCGCCCTTAGCAAGACGGCGAATCACATTAATAAGCTGATCAGCTGGGCTATCCTTAGTCAAATATCCAGAAGCTCCCGAGCGAATAGCTCTAATAGCGTATTCCTCCTCCGGGTACATACTTAAAACCAGAATACACGATGAAGCATTCACTGATAAAATTCTTTTCAGAATATCCAGTCCATTAATATCTGGGAGGTTAATATCCAATAAAGTTATATCCCAATCATATTCTCGTGTTTTCTTTAGAATATCCTTTCCGTCTATAGCTTCTGCAACAACATCAATATCTTCTGTTTCACTAAAAATCCTTTTAAGTCCATCACGAAATAAAGTATGATCATCTGCAATCAGAACTTTAATCATTGATCGATTCCAAAAGTAGTTCTACAGCAATGGTGAGAGGTATTTTCAGTATTACAGTACTGCCTTGCGAAGGTGAACCATATATTTCCAGTTTACCGCCTAATAGTTGTGTTCTCTCATTCATACCAATTATTCCAAAAGACTCGGGATCAAGCATTTGCGATTCTGTTATACCTATACCATTATCTTTAATGGTAATTACAATGCCGTCTTCGTTCTCAAGAAGCTCAATATCTACTCTAGTAGCTTTCGAGTGTCGTGCTATGTTGATAAATACTTCCTGAATAATTCTAAATAAATTGGTTTCATGATGCTCATTTATGCAAGAGAAATTTGATACTGTTGATTCTAATGAGCATTTAATATTTGTCCGCTGTTCAAATTCACGTATTAACCATTCGATTGCACCGTGTAACCCTAAATTGTCCAGTAAATTGGGTCGCAAATTAACTGAAACCCTACGTGCCGTTTCAATAGCCTCTCCAGTTAATTCATAAAGAGACTTGATTCGTTCATGCATTGGATCTGTGCTTATTTTCTTTGAAAGCCAATCTAAGTCCATTTTCATGACTGTTAATGTTCCCCCCAGAACATCATGTATTTCTCGGCCTATTCGAGTTCTTTCTTCTTCTCTAACATCCTGTAGATGGGTAGTTAAATGGCGCAAATTCTCTATCATCCGTTTACGTTCAGTTATATCTTCAATCATGCACAAATAGCACAATTCCAGGTTCTCATCGACTTCAAATGGCACCAGTGATATCTCAATCCAGATGATTGACATATCTGGACGCAAGATTCTTTTGGAGAGTTTAGAATCATGTAACGGATGATTTAGAATAAGCTTTATATCATTTTTATAGAATGGCAGATCATCCGGATGAATAATATCTGATTGACTGATACTTAGAAGTTCTTCCACACTTCTACCTACAATAGATGCATACTTTGCATTCACATCGTAATATTCTCCTGTCTGGAAATTTATCAGAGCAATGCCTAAAGGTGCTTTCTCAAAGATAGTTTGAAATCGCTTTTGTGCTTTCCTGGTGCTTTCCTCTATTCTCTTTCTCTCTATTGAGTAGTGAATGACACGTGCTAAAACACCTTCAGTCAGGTTTCCTTTAACAAGATAATCTTGAGCGCCTGCTTTTATAGCTTTTATTGCAAGTTTTTCATCATTCCTAAAAGATAATACTGCAATAGGTATGCTTGCAGCACTTTCACGCAAAAGATTAATTGTTTTAATTCCGTCACTGTCAGGTAAAGTAAGATCTGACAAAATTAAATCAAATGAGTACTCATGAATTAATTTAAGTGCAGAACTTAATCGTTCTGTATGAATCAAAGTAATTTGATCGCCTATTGCTTGTTGCAATTCACTTTGCACAAGTATTGCATCAGTTTCATTATCTTCAATTAATAAAATATGAATTTTGGATTTAGTCATGACAAATCATGGTTTATACAATATTGAAGCAGAAAACCAAAAATCTTTAATCAAGATTGCTATTCTTATACAGCCATCAAAATCCACCGATTTTCTGATATAACCAATTGCATAACTATTACAGGGAGTTTTGATATCTTCCTTTACCGCAGAAGATGTATAGATTATGACGGGTATGCTTTTAAAATCAGAATCTGCTTTCAACCCCACTAAAACTTCGAATCTATTTCTTCTTGGCATATTTAAATCCAGTAAAATTATGTCTGGACGAGGTGCTTGAAGTTATTGACCTTGTTGTTTTAAAAACTCTATTACATACACTTCGTCTTCAGCTACCTAAATCTCATTATTTTCTTCACAAAATGCAAGAGCTTCTTTAATCAATGAAATATTTGTAGGATTATCATCGATCATCAAAATTACGCTCGTGCAGGTATTTCTTATAGCGCATTGTGAATGATTAATTAGTTTTTGGAATTGTAAAATATAATTAGGATCTTACATTGGATTCTGACTTGAACCATGTTCTCCCTCCGTGTTGTTCTACAACTTTCTTGCAAATTGCAAAATCAATACCAGTACCAATATACTCTCTGCGACTATGCAAGGGATGAAGTACTCGAAAAATACGTTCTAAATATTGCTCTTCTATGCCAATTCCGTTATCAGTTACCCGATAAAATCCATTC
>Ga0102851_10001373_pt1 | contig 13863 bp, 14 predicted proteins | sample Mud3Dept3metaG_FD_79558 | JGI IMG/M metagenome (GOLD analysis project Ga0102851, IMG submission 79558) | Freshwater wetland microbial communities from Ohio, USA, analyzing the effect of biotic and abiotic controls - Mud 3 Core 4 Depth 3... | ecosystem: Environmental > Aquatic > Freshwater >... | reverse complement strand
GCCTATCAATTATTACGCTCAGATTGACTTTGAAGCGTTTGTAAAATTCATCGATGAACTGGAAGGCGTTTTGATCGATGTGCCTGCGCCGATTACCATCGACCTGCTAGGCAGTGGAGGAGTGAAAACGAAGAAGAAACTTGAACCTGGCAAACAAGTCCTGCCTGGAGAATGGGCACTAGCCTATGCCCGCGCCCGAAATACCGAGGGAGGCGATTTCGATCGCGCCCAACGCCAGCAACAGGTGATCATGGCAATTCGACAACGCATTCTTAACAAGAAGATGCTACCCACGTTGATTTCCAAGGCACCAACACTTTATAACCAATTGGCTTCAGGCATCCATACCAACCTTGCTTTAGATGACGCACTCAAGCTCTCCTTGCTCGCTAAGGATATCCCGGAAGAGAACATTAAACGAGGTGCAATTGGAGAGGAACAGGTCTACTTTGCCACCTCACCGGATAACCTGAGCATCCTCATCCCCATTCCAGACAAGATTAACCTGCTGCGAGACCAGATTTTCACCAGCACAGGCTTAGGACCTGCGGCAACAGGCACTTATCAAGAGAAGATGCAAGCGGAAGGCGCCAAGATCGCTATTTATGATGGCGTCGGAAACACAGATCTACTCAATCGCACCGCAGAATACCTGCGCAAGCAGGGCGCCAATGTCGTCCAGATGAACAACGCCGACAAAAATTACAATGCCACCACAGTAGTCGATCACACTGGCAATCCCCACGCCCTGAACTACCTGGTAGATTTGTTTAAGATCAGCAAGACAAAAATCCGCAGCGCCTTTGACCCAATCAATCCAATCGATGTGGAAATCTATTTAGGTAGCGATTGGGCGCAAAATCCCCAAATGCCTTAAAACTAAATCTTAAGAAATTTCCGCGACAGAAATGGAGGTGATTGCTCAGAAATTTACAATTGAGCATGCCCTACTTTTGCTGATAAAATTATTAAGAAGCACAAGAAGATATCTTCTTTCTTCAATTCGTTATTTTGGGAGTCACCCCATGTGTGGACGATTCACCCTAACCGCTGATCCAAATGAATTACGGCAAACCTTCCCCTGGTTAAATATCCCGGACGACCTGTCGCCGCGCTATAACATCGCCCCAAGCCAACCGGTAGCCGTTGTCGCTAACGATGGCCAGCAAAGGCTCGATTATTATGTCTGGGGATTGATCCCTTCCTGGGCGAAAGACCCGACCATTGGCAATCGCATGATCAACGCCAGAGCGGAAACTCTGCTCGAAAAACCCACCTTTCGGGCTCCTTTTCGACACAAACGTTGCCTGATCCTTGCCGACGGTTTCTATGAATGGAAGCAGAATCCCAGTCGCAAAGGGAAAATCCCTATGTACATCAAGCTTAAATCTGGCAAACCGTTCGCTTTTGCTGGTTTATGGGATCGCTGGCTCTCACCTGATGGATCGGAGGTTCTTTCCTGCGCTATCATCACCATAACCCCAAATCAGATGATGCAGGAGATCCACAATCGTATGCCGGTGATTTTAGCGGACGAAGCTCACCCATTGTGGCTTGAATCAGGCGACCGTGAAATTACTCGCCTGCAAGCAGCTCTTAAACCCTATCCTGGTGAGGAGATGATTGCTTACCCGGTATCACCAATGGTCAATAATCCAGCGAACGACAATCCAGCCTGTATCCAATCCTGGCAATAAGCCGTGTCTATCCGCAACCTGTCTTCGCAATTGCAGGGGTATTACACCTGGATAAACCATCGTTCTGGCGGCATCCCAGAAATCCTGCTAACAGCCCTGCAGAGATTTACCCAGGAACGTGGTGCGCAAGCAGCTGCTAGTATTGGGTATTATGCCCTCTTTTCCCTTTTCCCACTTCTTCTTGTACTGGTTTGGATCCTGGGTTTCTTCCTATCTGATTGGGTGTCTACAATCGAAATCGCCGACTTAATCACCGACTTTATACCGGTTTCCCAGGACATCATTTATGAAAACTTAGTGCATATCCTTGAACTCAGCAGCGTGGGAGGCATCATAGGTCTGCTAGGTCTGCTCTGGTCCTCTATGAGCGCGTTCTACACACTTTCGTTCAATATCAATCGTGCCTGGCCGATGGCATCCCGAAAGATGATCCACCATCGCCTGATTGCCCTGGTGATGATCTTAGTTTTATTAGTCCTGATGGGGCTTTACTTGGTTTTTAACACCATCTTGAGCTTTTCCCCAAACCTTCAAATCCATCTCACAGGATTTTTGACGGATCGTGATTTCGATATCTGGAAATTGGTGTATAGAATGGTACCTGTGCTGATCACATTCCTGGTGCTGCTCTTCCTATACAAGTGGATACCCAACACCACGGTACATTGGTCAGAAAGCTATTGGGGAGCATTAATTGCTACTGTGGCTATATATCTCAGCACCGCTATCTATTCGTGGTTTCTCAAAAGTGGGATTGTTTCTTATGAGAATATTTACGGCTCATTGGGAGCGATCATCGCTACCATGAGCTGGATTTATCTTATTGCATATATTGCGTTGCTGGGCGCTCACATGAGCGCAGCGATTGCCATCGTAAAACGCGTCAATCATACGCCCGAAGAATTCACATCTTAAGTCTGACTTATCTTAAAGCCATGCTCAACATCATGAAGAACATTCAGCCTGAGTTATTCTTCACTTATACACTTAACAATGCTCCTTGGGGGGAACGTGTCGCCCGTATCCTGGCGGCTGCCATCCAGGCAGTTGAGCCGGGGGAGTCGGTTTCCCGTCATATACACCGTGAGAAGGATATCCTGTTCGTCGGAGAGCGAAGCTACGATCTGGCCTCCTACAGGCAAATTTTGGTAATCGGCGCAGGTAAAGCTGGCGCGCCAATGGCTTCTGCCACCGTGAGGCTTCTCGGAAACCGCTTCATTGCTGGAGTAGTGATTGTAAAAGAAGGCCATGTAAACCTTGCACAGGTTTCAGAACCCGTGCAAGGTTTAAGCATCTTTGAAGCCAGCCACCCCATTCCAGATGAGCGCGGCGCACAGGCTACCCAACGAATGATGGAGTTAGCCTCCCAAACCACTCCTGAAGACCTGGTAATCTGCCTGATTTCTGGAGGGGGTTCTGCATTGATGACCTCGCCCGCACCAGGAATCACTCTGGCCGACCTGCAATCCCTTACCTCCACCCTGCTGGCTTGCGGAGCGGACATCCAGGAGATCAACATTTTGCGCAAGCACCTGGATCAGGTGAAAGGTGGCGGGCTGGCTCGTTTGGCTGCACCCGCCGAGCTGGTCACCTTGATCCTCTCGGACGTGATCGGCGACCCGCTGGATGCTATTGCCTCAGGCCCCACTGTCTCAGATACCACAACTTTTGCTAACGCTTGCTTGGTTCTGGACAAATACAAAATCTGGGAACAAGTTCCTGACTCTATAAAAAAACACCTCCAGGGGGGACAACGTGGTGAGCAAGCTGAAACTCCAAAACCTGGGGATAATCTTTTCAATAAGGCTTACACCCGAATTGTTGGCAATAACAACCAGGCAGCCCAGGCCGCCCTAGAGCAGGCGCGCCAGGAAGGTTTTCAAACCATGCTACTGACCACTTACTTGCAAGGTGAAGCGCGCCATGCCGGGCGTTTTCTTGCCTCAATAGCCCGCCAAATCGCCACATCCGGGCAGCCGCTCAACCGGCCAGCCTGTCTGGTCGCTGGGGGAGAGACAACGGTAACCCTATCTGGAGACGGGTTGGGCGGGCGTAATCAGGAGCTAGCCCTGGCATCGGTGACTGACCTGGACGGCATACAGGATGTCGCCCTGATAACCCTGGCCACGGACGGCGGTGATGGTCCAACCAACGCGGCAGGAGCAATCGTCACGGGAGATACATTAAGGCGAGCCCGAATGCTCGATCTGAATCCTGTTGACTACCTGAGGCACAATGACGCTTACCATTTCTTTAAGCCTTTAGGGGATTTGCTCATGCCCGGTGCCACTCAGACCAATGTCAATGACCTGGCTTTCATATTTGCATTTTAATCAAAACCCAAAATCAGAAATCTAGAATCCAAAATCAAACATGCCTTTTACTCACGCCCGTAACTTCCGTATCCGCTACTATGAATGCGACGCCAACGGTCATTTGAATAATGCCAACTACTTGCGCTTCATGCAAGAAACCGCCACAGATGCTTCAACGGCTGGCGGCTATGGGGAGAAGAAATACACTGAAATGAACCGCTACTGGCTGATCTTCGCCACACAGGTTGAATACCTGCTGCCAGCCTTCACCAATGACACAGTGCAGGTGAAAACCTGGGTTACTGACTTCCGCCGTGCCAGTAGCCGCCGCTCTTATGAGTTTACACGTTTGGAGACGAACGAGCTAATTGCTCGCGCCTATACCGACTGGATCTTTCTGAACGCTTCAACCCACCAGCCTTCAACGATCCCCGCCGAGCTGGGTCAGGCGTTCTACCCGGAAGGCTTACCGGAGTCATTTCCGCCACGCCAGCCATTCCCTAAAGCTCCTGCACCGCCACCAGGTGTATATAAGATGCGCCTGCACGTCGCCTGGCAGGATATCGACTCCATGCAACATGTCAATAACGCCAACTACCTCAACTACGTCTCCGAGTGCGGCTTCCAGGCAGTTGCTGCTCACAATTGGTCGTGGGAGCGTATGAAAGAAGAGGGTTTCGCTATCTTCTTGCGCCGCATGCAAATCCAGTATCTTGGGCAGGCGAAACTGGGCGATGAGCTGGAAATTGCTACCTGGGTTTCGGATGTCAAGCGCTCAACTGCCATGCGCCATTACACCATCACTCGCATCACAGATGGCGCCGTGCTCACCCGCGCCCACACCCTGGGTGTTTGGGTTGACCTGGCGACAATGCGCCCTGTACGCATTCCGACGAAAATGCTGGAAGATTTCTCGACAAACATTGTCTGATTGCGATAAGTGAGCCGGGATAGGTGGTGGCTTATGAACACAAAGACCCAGAAAGATATAAGGAATTTTCCCTCGCCAGTGGAAATATGTACTACGAAGTCGAAGATAAGATGAGACTTTTTGTCGAAGGAAATTGCCGGGCCGGCGGACTTGCAGTTTGGCTTCTCCGAGCCAGCCACGATCTATTACACCCTGGACGGCAGCCGGCCAACACTCTCTTCACCGGTATACAGTGCCAGTGGTGTGCGTGAGCCACCAGAGATCTTGACATTCAGCACCACTACAGTGGTTAATTGGTTCGCCGTCGATGCGGCTGGGAATATTTCTACCAACTACCGACCGGGTGATCCCAATAGCAACTCATTCTATTCATCAAAGGTCAGGATCAAGTGATTTGTTATTAGTCTAATCCAATTTTTGTGGGAAGTGCCCATCTCCCAGTTCAGAAAGGTGATGATGGTCTTCCCAAGATACAAATAGAATCTCGGAGGCCTTTCAGACCTCCGAGATTTTTATATATATAACCGATCCCGGTCCACTTCCTGACGCAAGATGCGCAGCTCTTCTGATGTTGGGGGGGGATTTTCTTTCACTTCATCAGCGATCAGTAACTCAAAACCCGTATTATCAATTACTTGCTCCACTGTAATTCCCGGCTGCGTCTCCAACAACATCATGCGCTTGCTCTCCGAATGGAAACCCATAATGCCCAGGTTGCTGACCACACGATAGGGGCCAGTGCCTGGCGACAGCCCAACCCGTTCGCGTCCGCCCGGTCCATCCAGGTAACCCGGAGTGGTGATGAAATCCACCTTGTCTACAAAGCGGCGCTTATCGTGGCGCATGATGGCGATGGTATTCCAACAATGGGAGCCAACGTCGTTGCCGCCCCCGCTTCCCGGCAGGCGCACTTTGGGATGGAAATAATTACCGATCACCGTGCTGTTCAGATTGCCGTAGGCATCGATCTGCGCCCCACCCAGGAAACCATATTCTACAAAGCCGCGCTGCGCTGTCTCAACGATGTCGCAGATACCGGAGGCCGCCACGGCGCGGTGGAAGGTGTTTTCTCCGCCCACCGCCAACGGCAGCTTATCCAGGATCGCCCCCGTCCCGCCAAACTCGAAGATCACGACCAGGTTAGGAGCATGCATCTTCTGCGCCAGCGAAGCAGCTAGCATGGGGATACCTGTCCCGATAAAGGCTGTGGTATGGTCCGGCATCAGCCGCGCTGCGCTGCAGATCAGCAACTCGCTCGGATTATATTCCAGGGCTCCTGCCGCAGATTGAGGTGATAGATCTCTCTCGTTCATTCGCTCACGGCCTCTCGTAGCTGATTCAGCCGTTGCTCGCCAATAAAATTCAGGTATTCCTGGTGGTCGCGCAAACTGTACACGTATTTATCCAGGTAAGCCTGCGCTCCTTCCTGCGTCTCGGAGGCTTTCACCCATTCCCGGATTTGCTCTTCGTCGCGCACATAGCGGTAGCACATCTCGCCCGGGTGCGAGCCAAAAGGGGCTTCTACCACGGCGTCTACCAGGTAGTATGGGATAATCGTTCGGTCGGGATGGAGGCGGATTTCATCGCTATCCACGATCTCCTCTGCGCTGATGATCAACGTCTTAGAGGCGCGCGCCAGCTCCGCTCCGAAGCCGCTGATACCCGCGATCTGGGCGTTGCCATATTTATCGGCACGATGCACATGGATCAAACCAACGTCCAAGATCAGCGCCGGAAGCAGGCAGATAGGCTCACCGGTGAAGGGACATTCAACCACCTTAGCTGCACTGTATTTCAACGTATCTGTCCCCAACATTGAGCGCACCGGGATAAAGGGCACGCCCATCGCCGCCGCCTTGAAGCGCCAGGCAATCGATGCGTTGCTCCAATCCACGGTCTCCACCCGCCCGCTTTCCACCTCCCGCCTTAAGCAATTGGACACCCCATAAACCTCTAATCCAATGTAAGTTACGTCAAGCGCCTTAACCAGCCCTGCTGCCAACAGCATATCCAGCTCGAAGACACCCTGCCCAGCGATGCGCAAGTCTTTTTTCCCCTGGCGCACGATCTCGTTGACCAATGACATTGGGCAGCGCACCGTGCCGTATAACTCAGTTCCGATGTAGTCGCCATCGTGGATGAAACGACTCACCGCTTCTGCCTCTGACATGCGCTTGTCCATCAGGCTTTTAGGTTTGTTCCGGTTCCACTCGCGAAAAGCGTTAATATCGGGTGGTTGGATCAATTTTCCGATGCCAGACTCGATCACTTTCACTGTTTAATATCCTATATTTTGAAATGCAAGGACAAACCCACCAAACAGCAGCAAGCAAAGAATAACCCAGCAGCACAACAAAACCAGGCAGGTGATCAGGATGATGGGAACAGCTCGCGAGCCTTGTTTTGATTGCGCCTGCGAAGGTGTTTCCCCTGCAGAATATACCGATTCCAATATCTCCACTTCGGGTTGCGAAGGCGGTTGAGCAGGTTCTACAGCCGGCATCTCCCCCACCATGGTTGGCTGGTATTCGCCAGATGGGGCTTGGGGTTGCTCCACTTCGTCTGCCTGAAGTTGTTCAAGCGGTTGCGAACCTGGCATTGACAGGATGGTTTCGTCGCTGCTTGCAGCTGTCTCGAACGTTTGCTCAACAGACTGTTTTTCGAGGTCAGCCATCTCTTGAGTGGAATGAATTACCCCCGCGGTTTGCCGCGCACCACACACCGGGCAAAATTCGACATTTTCAGGAATTTCTGAACTGCAGTATGCGCATATCATGAGATTCTCCTCCTGGTATCTGCTTGTGATTTGGATCGTTATTTCATTTTTTCTACTATCATTATATACGCAAATCACGTTCTATAATTCAGGTGCATTTAATCACTGAATTTCTATTCAAAAGTCACTGGTCAATTATGGTTGGTCGTTACTCCTAACCGCATTTATAAAATCTGCCAGCAATCCATAAGCCGTTATGTTTGGGCCAGGATCTGCTTCGATAACCGATAACAGCCCCAACACGTCCGTCTCAAACTGGACAATGCTTGTTGTACCCTGCACACCATAGAGAGGCGAATCAGCGCCTACCATTTCTGGTGCAACCCTTGCCTTTAACCCCTCTCCCACCCGGTTGGCTGTACACACCAGCTTCCAGCGCTTCCCTTCGGCACGGGCGCGCTCGATTTCACCGGGTGTGATTTGACGTATCCCCTGACGATCTACTTCTGAAGGCAAGGTAGGAATACCCATCAGCACCGTTGCCAGAGCAGCGACTTTGACGCTGGCATCCCACCCATCGATATCACCACTTGGATCAGTCTCAGCAATGCCAATCTGTTGGCAATTAGCCACCGCCTGCTCGAATGTCTCTCCCTGTTCCATGCAAGTCAGAATCATGTTGGTGGTAGAGTTAAGCAAACCGCGCAAAGAGCGCAGTTGTGCACCAGGCAACGCCTCTCGGAAGAGCGAGAAGATCGGCGCTCCATCCATCACCGCTGACTCGAAATAGAACTTACGGCTTTGCACCTTTGCCAGCTCGGTTAAGGAGCGATAGGCATGCACCACAGGACCTTTGTTGGCGGTGATGGCATGCATACCTGCCTCCAGCGCAGCTCGTAAGTGATCTACCGCTGGCTGACCACTATCATAATTAACCGGTGTGTTCTCGAAGAGCACATCCGCTCCTGAGCTACGGATAAAATTGATGGCGTTTAGCGGCGCAGGCAGCACAGAGAGCACGGTCAAATCTTTGATAGCAAGCGCTCGTTCCAAATCGATACCCGCTGGATTTAACGCAGCGCCATGCTTTCCTGTGTAGATGCCGACAACAGAGAAAGTAATTCCATATCGCTGGTGAAGCACCTCCTGTTTATCCAGTAGTAACTGCGCCAGCGCCTTGCCCACATTGCCAAAACCGAGCAAAGCTAATTTGTAATGCCCCATACTTTATCCTCCAAATCTATATTTCTGGCCATGGGAACGGCCGACGACGCGGATCGGGATTGGGAAATCGAGGATTTTCAACCAAAGCATTGGCGCGCCTGGCTAAAGCTTTTACTTCTTTAGCGTTTATGAACGTCAATAAATCCTCTGCTATGGGTGAAATCTCTCCATCCACCGGAGTAAGCAGCTGGCGAAAGCGCACCACATCGATGCAAAGCTCATCTGGAATCGGCTCCCCGACGAAATCCCAGATAACAGTGCGCATCTTTTCATCGACATGGAAACACACACCATGGTCGATCAGCCATAGGTGATTTTGCGGGTCGCGCAGAATATGGCTGCCCTTGCGATCACCATTATTGATCAAAAGGTCAAATACAACTACAGGGCGAAGGCGCTGTAGTTCGTCTGGGCTGAAATTGAAGTAATGGTACTGCGGATCATGCTCAATGAATAGCTGTAAGGAACCTGGACCTAACGGGCCATGAATGCGATGTACAGTGGGTGGAACCAGGCGCCAACCCAAAGCCTGACTGACCAGATATGCCGCTACCTCCCGTTTCGCCAGGCTGGCAGCGGGGAAATCCCACAGTGGTCTCTCGCCACGTGAAGGTTTGTAAACTGCCAATTTTGCTTCATCTTCTAACGCGACCTGTGCCAGAAATGTATAGTTTGACCCCCACATAAACTCCCCCTGCAATGTGATCTCGCCTTTCTGGAGTAGATTCACTACTTTTTCATCTTCAAGGGCAATCATAGTCCGGCAGGCTATTTCATGTCTATAGTTATTCGGCTCTCCTTACCCCCAAGCGTTAATTCCAAGTTGCTTATTTCTTATGCCCATTCTTCTTTGGGCAGAAGTGTCCTTCTGGGTCCATTGGCTGCCCGCACTGAGGGCAAAACGGGCGGCCGCGGGTCGCAACTTCCATTCCCCAATTACACATGGCGCGGATTTGGGAGCGCGAGCACCAAAAGCGGACGACGCGCGCCTCTTCGGCAGACTGATCCTCATTCAGCAACTCGCGCGTTACCAAAACGATCAAATCGTTCTCAGCATCGTAGCCCAAGCCGATCTCACCCACCCGAAACAAGGGGTCAACCGGAGGGATGATACGCATATGATCTTCAACGAACTCCGCAGACGCATCCTCCAATTCAGGGAACTTCGCCCGAATCTCCTCCAGGAATTGCTCCAAGCCAACCGCCAGGCTCTGAATCTGGATTTTCTCAACGATCAGGGTGATCGTCCTTTCGTCTTGCCAGCCCTGGATGTAGAATACGCGCTTGCCAGGTTGCCCGATAGCATCGGTGGTGATATGGGATATGGGGTGTAAGTCTATTTCGTTTTCCGGCATAGGCTTCTAAAAGTATACCAGATTCAACTTTTCGGATAGTTGAAAGAAAACTCATAATTTAACGAGAGTAAACGGCTGCTGGTTTCACCAATCTGCAAGGTGGTGATCGAGGCTGGATCAACTACTAGGCGTTGAAAAGAGTCGAGTGGTAAACCAATGAAATGAGCTACTGCTAACTTGATTGGATCGCCATGCGACACGCAGGCTACGAGCTCTTGCGCCTCATGCCTGCTTGCAATCTGATCGATCTCCTGACAAACGCGAAATTGCGCTTCAGAGAAGGATTCCCCACCAGGAAATCGCATCCGGCTTGGTGTTGCCTGGACAGTTTTCCAGATTTTTAAGCGGCGTAAGCCCTTCCAGCTCTTTCCCTGCCACTCTCCAACATCCAGCTCAATCAACCCAGGACGGACTTCCACTTCCAGACCAAAGGCGCTCGCCAGCGGTTGTGCAGTCTCTAAGGCGCGCTCCAGCGGGCTGCTGTAGACAGCCTTCAGAGGTGCACCGGTCAGCTTTTCTACAAGGGTTTGTACCTGGAGTCGTCCATTCTCGTTTAAGTGCACATCAGGCAATCTCCCAGCCAAGCGGCAATTCTTCACATAATCATTCTCAGCGTGACGGATCAACAGGATGAAGGGCATGATGGTTAATGTTGGCTGGAATGGCATTCCAGCTGAAAAAGATTATAAAGCACCTGATGGTCTGTGCCGGTGTTTGAGCTCCTGGACTTCCTCTTGAGAAGGTTCAGGGAGCATCTCGGTTTCCGTTATCCCCAAGGCTGCCCTTTGTGCGAGGCGCCAGCGCTCGAGGCGTTCAACAACCTGAGCTTCATAGCCTTGTGTGGATGGTTGGTAGAAATATGTGCCAAGCAATTGCCGTGGCAGGTATTGTTGTGGTAAGAAGTGATCTTCTGCTTCGTGCGGGTACTGGTATCCCTTACCATGCCCCAATGCCCTGCCGTCCCGGGTGGCATCCTGCAAGTGTCGTGGCACACCTGTAATCCCCTCTTGCTCAATCAACTGGTAAGCTTTAAAGTAGGCGGTTGCTGTATTGGATTTGGGTGCAGTCGCCAGATAGAGCGTGGCTTCAACAATCGGGTATACGCCTTCAGGGAGGCCAATATAATCGAAAGCCTGAGCGGCAGCGCTTGCCACCACCAAACCCAGAGGATCACCCAATCCGATGTCCTCACCAGCCAGAATGATTAACCGGCGCAGAATAAAGCGCGGGTCTTCTCCCGCGTAGAGCATCTTGGCCAGCCAGTACAAGGCTGCGTCCGGGTCGGAGCCGCGCACAGACTTGATGAAGGCTGAAATGGTGTCGTAGTGCGCATCACCGTCCTTATCGTATAACACCGCCCTGCGCTGGATCGACTCTTGAGCCACAGTTAAATCGATAGAAACCACCCCCTGCCTGTCGGGTGGTGTGCTTTCCACAGCCAATTCCAATGCGTTGAGTGCATTGCGGGCATCACCGCCAGCTACCCGGATCAAATGATCTTGAGCGTCTTCTGCAATCACGATCTTTCGCTGGCCATAGCCTCGTTCCGGATCGAGCAGAGCCGCCTCCAGGACGCGGCGCACATCCCCATCAGACAACGGCCTTAACTGGAAAATGCGCGAGCGGGAGACTAAAGCCCCGATCACTTCAAAATAGGGATTCTCGGTAGTGGCGCCAATCAGCGTAACGGTGCCATTCTCAACATGAGGTAAGAGTGCATCCTGCTGCGCCTTATTCCAGCGATGGACTTCGTCCACAAACAGAATTGTGCGTTTGTTATACAACCTGCGTCGCTCCAGAGCATCCTGGATCACCTTGCGCAGCTCCTCCTTCCCCGCCAGCACGGCAGAAAGGATCGCGTAGTGCGACTTAGTCTGGTTGGCAATGATCATTGCCAGGGTGGTTTTTCCTGAACCAGGCGGGCCCCAGAGAATGATAGATGAAAACAAGCGGTCTGTTTCGATGGTGCGCCGCAATAGCTTGCCCGGTCCGACGATCTCTTCCTGACCGAAAAACTCCTCCAGGGTACGAGGTCGCATCCGTGCTGCCAGGGGCATCTCGCTTTTCATGCGAGCTTTCAAAGCGTGGTCAAACAAGTCCATCCTATAACGATTATAATGGGAAACTTACTTTAATGCCCTGTTTGCTCGAGCGGCGATTTATTAGCTTCGGTTTTGATTAATAACCATTGGGTTATAGACAAATTTGCATAGTCTACGTTATAATACTTAAGAATATATTAACCAACCAGAACCTTTAACTCGGATTGATTATCTATTTATTCAATCCACATCAGGCAATATTTTCTGATTATTCAAGAAAGTGAGGTCGAGGATGTCCACGCGCCGTTTAGCTCTCTTATCCAAACTCATCGTGGTATTTATCTTTTTGCTATTGTCCTCGGTGGCCTGTAATATTGCACTTCCCACCATGCCTGTCCAGCCCACCCAAGACCCGAACTTAATCCGCACCTATGTGGCGGAAGCGGTGATGACCCTCCAGGCTCAATTAGAGGCATCCAAACCTACGGAGGCCCCACCGCCAGCGAGCACGGTCGCGCCAACTGAACCTCCGCTGATTTTACCAACAGAGACCCCTCTGCCACCCCCACCGACCGAGACTCCTTTGCCACCTGCACCGACTGAGACTCCCCTGCCACCTCCTCCAGAAGAAACTCAACCTCCAGCTCCTTCGGATGAGACTCAACCACCAGCTCCGCCGGAAGAAACTGAACTGCCTCCACCACCATCGACGCCGGATCAGCCACAACCACCCCCCGAACAACCGCAACCTGCCCCCGAGGATAATCCACAGACAGAAGCAGAAGTGGTTTGCCCCTCACCCGACCAATCTGCCTGCCCGCCGCCCGAAGGAGCCCCATGCCCGACGGCGCCTGACTGTCCTCCCTGTTCAGAGGCAGATTGTCCAAAGCCACCCGAGGATAAATATCCACCGCCAGCTGCTTATCACCCCAAAGATGATGACGGTGCGCCTAAGATAATCCCCGAAATGAACACCAATTGCCGGACGGGCACAAGCACGCTTTACCCGGTGGTGGGATATTTCCTGGAAGGAGATGTTTCGTATGTCTATGGACGACTTCGAGATAACTCCTGGTGGTATATCCGGAATCCTTCCAAGTCCAGCGGCTATTGCTGGGTTTGGGGCGAGACTACTTGCGTTTTAGGCGACTACCGCCACGTACCGGTTATGACGCCACCGCCCCTCTGTGCCAAAGATCATTACTATTCTTACGGTTTCTGCCACCGCTATCCATCCTATTGCAATCGATATTACAACGAGTGCCATCCGCCCTACTGCGGTCCAGATGATAAGGATTGCTATCCACAGCACTGTGATCCAGACGATGAGGATTGCCATCCACAGCACTGTGATCCAGATGATGATGATTGCTATCCACAGCACTGCGACCCAGACGATGAGGATTGTTATCCACAGCACTGTGATCCAGATGATGATGATTGCTATCCACAGCACTGCGATCCAGACGATGAGGATTGCTATCCACAGCACTGTGATCCAGATGATGAGGATTGTTATCCACAGCACTGCGATCCAGACGATGAGGATTGCTATCCACAGCACTGTGATCCAGATGATGAGG
>Ga0102851_10001372_pt1 | contig 13864 bp, 13 predicted proteins | sample Mud3Dept3metaG_FD_79558 | JGI IMG/M metagenome (GOLD analysis project Ga0102851, IMG submission 79558) | Freshwater wetland microbial communities from Ohio, USA, analyzing the effect of biotic and abiotic controls - Mud 3 Core 4 Depth 3... | ecosystem: Environmental > Aquatic > Freshwater >... | reverse complement strand
GGCGCCGACCTCCACGTCGAGCACGAGATCTCGGCGCTGGTCGCCGCGCTCGGCACCGAGGTCGAGGTGCCCGCTCTCGACGGCCGCGAGAAGCTGGCGATCCCCGCCGGCACCCAGCCCGGCGACACCGTCGTGCTGCGCGGCAAGGGGCTGCCGCGGCTGCGGCGCTCCGGGCGCGGCGACCTCGTCGTCCACCTCAACGTCACGGTGCCGCGCCGCCTGAGCGCGAAGCAGCGCGAACTGCTCCAGCAGGTGCTCGGCGAGGAGGAGCGGCCGAGCGTCTTCCGGCGCGTCCGCGACCTGATCGAGGGCAACGGCTGATGACCGCGTATCTGACGGTGACCTGCCGGCTGCCGGCCGCCGCCGAGGATCACCTGACCCAGGCGATGGCGGCCTGGCCGGTGCTCGGCTGTCAGGTCGAGGACGTCGGCGACGACGTCGACGTCACGATCTACCTCGACGAGGAGGAGGCCGCCGCCGTGACCGAGGTGGTCGAGCAGTTGCGCCGCCTCGGCGCCTCCGAGCTGTCGGCCGGGCGCTTCGCCGAAGAGGACTGGCTGGCGGAGTACCGCCGGCACGTCGTCGCGCACGCGCTCGGCCGGTCGTACTGGATCGACCCGCACCCGACGGCGCTGACCCGCGCGCCCGAAGGTCGCATCCACCTCGTTGTCGAGCCGCGCCAGGCGTTCGGCACCGGCAGCCACGAGTCGACCCAGCTCGTCCTGCTCCTGCTCGAGACGTTGCCGCTTTCCGGCAACCGGGTGCTCGACGTCGGCACCGGCTCGGGAATCCTGGCGATCGCCGCGCGCGCCCTCGGCGCCGCCTCGGCGGTCGGCTTCGACATCGACGCCGACGCGGTGTTCGTCGCGCGCCAGACCGTCGCCTGCCAGCCCGATCGGCAGGACGTCGCGCTGTTCGCCGGGCCGGTCGCGGCGCTGCGCCGGGGCGGGCGGTTCGACGTGATCCTCGCCAACCTGATCCCGGCCCAGCTCGAGCCGTTGCTCGCCGATCTGCGGGCGCTGCTCGCCCCGGGCGGTGTCGTCGTGATTTCCGGCCTGATGGTCGACCAGCGCGAGGCGGTGACCTCCGAGCTCAACGGCATCGGCCTGCGGGTGGTCGATGCGCGGGAGGTGGGCGAGTGGGCGGCCGTCGTCTGCGTCGAAGCGCTGTCGGTGGGCAACTGACCCGCCGACCGACGCGCGCGCTCGGGAGGCGAGCCTGACGGTGAGCGTCACTCGGCTGGTCCTCGAGGGCATCGAGCTGGCCCCCGGCGAGCTCCTCGTGCCGGCTCCCGCGGCACGTCACGCCCGGGTCGCGCGGGTCACGCCCGGCGACGCGATCGAGGTGCTCGACCTCGCCGGGCGCGTCGCGATCGGGCGCCTGCTCGCGTGGGAGCGCGACGCCTGCCGGGTCGCTGTCGAGTCAGTCGTCAGCGGCCGCGGCGAGCCGCCGGAGCCGGCGCGCCTGGCGCTCTGCCTGCTCCACACCGCGGCGTTCGACTGGGCGGTCGAGAAGGCCACCGAACTCGGCGCCACCGAGATCGTGCCGGTGGTCTCGTCACGCACCCAGCGGGAGCGGCGGCCGGACCGCCCGGTCCGCTGGCGCCGCGTTGCCGCGGCCGCGGTCGCACAGTGCGGCCGATCGCGGCCGCCGGTGATCGGCGAACCGGTTCCGCTCGACGAACTGATCGCACGCCCCGGCGGCCTGCGCCTGGTCGCCGACACCGCCGGCGACGACGGGGCGATCGCCTCGGCGGGCGACGGTTTCACGCTGCTGGTCGGGCCGGAGGGTGGGTTCACCGACGACGAGCGACGCGCCGTCGTCGCCGCCGGGTTCCGGCGCGTCGCGCTCGGCGCGCGCACGCTGCGCGCCGAGACCGCGGCGGTGGCGGCGCTCGCCGTCGTCCAGCAGCGGCTGGGGTGGCTGGAATCAGCCGGCCGGTGAGCGAGGTTGATCGTCGTCGGCAGAGCCTCCGCCGACCAGCGGAGCCTGCCGGAGCCGGTCGTCATGACCCTCCTCGGTGGCGGCGGCGCGAGCCAACAGATGCGACGCGACCGGCAGGGTGGCCGTCAGGAAGACGACGATCGCGAGCAGCCGAATCGTCCAGCCGGTCTCACCGCTGACCAGGATGGCGCCGAGGCAGACGAGGGCAAGTGCCAGCGTGGCCGCCTTGGTCGCGGCGTGCTGGCGCGTCAGCGCGTCGGGGAGGACGAGCACGCCGTAGGCTGCGAACACCAGCAGCAGCCCGCCGAGGCCGAGCAGGATCGTCCCGAGCGCGGCGGCGACCAGGCCGAGCGCCGTCATCGGTCGATCTCCTCCGGGCCGGCCGCTCCGGCCGCCGAGCCCTGCCGGATCAGCCGCGTCCAGCCGATCGTGGCCACGAAGCCGACCAGCGCGACGGCGATCCCGATGTCGAGGAACTCAGTGCGCCCGGTCGCCAACGCCGCCGCGACGCACAGCGTGAGGCCGGCCGCGAACAGCACGTCGAGCGCGACGATGCGATCGGCGTGTCGTGGTCCGCGCACCATTCGGACCGTCGCCAGCGCCACCGCGAGCAGCGAGCAGGCGACCAGCGCGACGGCGGTCATGACGTCTCCGTGCCGAACAGGGCGACTACGCAGCGCTCGAAGTGCTCGCGGATCGAGGCGATCGCGTCCTCGACCTCCGAGGAGTCGAGCACGTGGAGAAGCAGTTCGCGCCGCTCCATGTCGACGTCGATCGTGGTCGTGCCGGGTGTCAGGGTGACGAGGCAGCCGAGCAAGGCCGCGCCGGTCGCGCTCATCGGCGCGAAGCGCATGCGCACGAGGGCGGCGGGCGGCCGTCGCCGTCCGCGGGCGATGACGCGGGCGGTCTGAATTCCCGAGGTGAAGACCGCCCACAGGAAGCGCAGCGCGAGGAGCGCGGCGGCGTTCGGGCGCGTCATCTCACCGCCCTCCGCCGAGCGCCCGGGCTGCCTCGAGCGAGTAGGCCACCAGCGCCTGCGGCGCCAGGCTGATGGCAAGCGTGATCGCCGCGAGCGCCGCGGTCACGAGGTAGGCGGGCGCCAGCCGGGCCCCGGCCGCCGGCTGCCATCCGGGGTCGGGGTGTGGTTTCCAGAACGCCTCGACCCAGACCTTGAGCATCGAGTAGAGGGTGAGCAGGCTGACCGCGAGCGCGACCACGGTCCAGGTCACCCGGCCGGCGTTGATCGCCTCGCGCAGCACGAGCAGTTTGGCCCAGAAGCCGGACAGCGGCGGGATGCCGACCAGCGAGAGCGCGGGGAGGAGGAACAGGACCGCCAGTCCGGGCCGTGCCCGGTACAGACCGCCGATGCGCCGCAGGTCGTAGCTGCCGGCGAGGCGGCAAACGATCGCGCCGATCAGGAACAGGTTGGCCTTCACGACGATGTGGTGGATCGTGTAGAAGACCGTCGCCGCGTTGCCGGCCGGGGTGGCGAGCGCCACGCCGAGCAGGATGTAGCCGATCTGGCTGACGATGTGGAAGGCGAGGATGCGGCGGAGGTCCCAGTGGTAGGCCGCGCCGAGCACGCCGACCAGCATGGTCGCCGCCGCCAGCCAGCCGAGCGCCTCGTGCAGCGGCACGGCCGGCCGGGCGAACACGTCGCCGACCACGCGCAGGACGGCGTAGACCCCGACCTTGGTGAGCAGGCCGGCGAACAGCGCCAGCACCGGCGCCGGCAGGGTGTGGTACGAGGCGGGCAGCCAGGCGAACAGCGGGAAGGCGCCGGCCTTGACCAGCAGCGCCAGCACCAGCGCCGCGAGCAGCGGCGTCATCAGGGCAGGCGACGCGGCCGGCGCCGTCCGTGCCAGGGCGGCGAAGTTGAGGTGACCGGTGACCGCGTACAGCAGGGTGACGCTGGCGAGCAGCAGGATGGTGCCGAACAGATTCAGGACGAGGTACTTGAGGGCGGCGTCAAGCTGCGCCGGCCGGCCTCCGAGGGCGAGCAGTCCGACCGAGCAGACCAGCATGATCTCGAACCAGACGTAGAGGTTGAACAGGTCGGCGGTGGCGAACGAACCGCCCACCCCGGCGAGCAGGCCGTGCAGGAGCGGGTGCAGGAACGGGTGGGCGGGACCGACGTCGGCGTCGCTCGACAGGAAGAGCAGCGTCGCGAGGCCGAGCACGGCGGTGATCGCGATCAGCGCCGCGCCGAGGCGATCGATCGCGAACTCGATGCCGAACGGCGCCGGCCAGCCGCCGAACGTCACGCGGGCGACCTCGCCCGTCACGGCACCGGCGAGCAGCGCGAGCGCCGCGGCCGAGAGGACGACGGCGCCGGCGAGGCTGACCCGCGCCTGCAGGCGCGGGCGGCCTGCGAGGAGGAGCGCGAGCAGCGAGGTCAGCAGCGGCACCAGCACCGGCGCGACGACCAGCAGAGCGCCGGGGCCGGTCATCGCGCCCCCCGGGACCCGAGGGCCGCGCCGGGCGTGCCCGCCGCGACGGCCTGCCCCGGCGTCTCGATCGGCGGCTTGACCGGGTCGATCGGCGGCGGTTCGGCGAAGCGCACGGCGTCGGCGTCGTCGGTCTTTGCGACCTGCACCAGCCGCACGACCAGAACGAGCGAAAGGCAGGTCAGGGCGAAGCCGATCACGATCGCCGTCAGCACCAGCGCCTGCGGCAGCGGGTTGGCGGCGCGCCCGAGCTCCGCGGCGCCGGGCAGCACGATCGGCGGTGCGGTGGTCGACAGCCGGCCGGCGGCGAAAACCAGCAGATTCACGGCGCTGCCGAGGATCGACAGGCCGACGACACAACGGAGCAGGTCGCGGGACAGCGACAGGTAGACGCCGGCAGCGGCGCCGATGCCGACCGCCAGGGCGAGGGCCCAGATCACTGGCGGTGCTCCGGGGCGTCGGGGTCGATCAGCGCCAGCGCGTAGCCGGCCAGCGCTCCCCACACCGCCAGGTAGACGCCGAGGTCGAACAGCATCACCGTCGAGACCTTGAGATCGGCGAAGCCGAGCGGCAGCGTGCGCCACAAGTGGGTCAGGTACGGCTTGCCCAACAGGGTGGCCGGCAGGCCGGAGACGGCGGCGAGCAGCACGCCGGCGGCGAGCAACCGAAGCGGGGCACCGAGCGGCAGGCGGGCCGCCGCTTCGCGGGTGCCGAACGCTGCCGCGAGAACGACCGTGGCGCTGACCGCCATCAGGCCGCCGATGAAACCGCCGCCCGGCTGGTTGTGGCCGCGCAGCAGCACCCAGGCCGAGGTGGCGACGATCAGCCAGTAGAGCGTCCGGGCGCCGACCTCGAGGATGACCGACCGGGGGGTCACGGTGACCCCCGGTCGGGCCCTGCCCCGCGCAGAGCGCCGAGCAGTGGCAGCGCCGCGAGCAGCGAGAAGGCGACCACGCCGATCTCGCCGAGCGTGTCGAGGGCGCGGAAGTCGACGATGATGACGTTGACCACGTTGCGGCCGTGCGCGTCGGGGACGCTGCGTTCGCCGAAGAAGCGCGTCAGCGTCGGGTCGAGCGCGACGCTGCTGGCCGCCAGCAGCAGGGTGGTGACGAGCGTGCCGAAGCCGACGGCCAGCGTCGCCGCGCCCGGGCGGAACGCCGGCTCGGCGAGGACGCGGACCCGACCGAGCCGCCGGAGGACCAGGAGCAGCGAAGCCGCGACGACGACGAACACCGTCTCGACGGCGAACTGGGTGAAGGCAAGGTCGGGCGCGCCGGTGAAGAGAAACAGCGCCGCGCTGCCGTAGCCGACCAGGCCGCTGGCGAGCAGGAGGACGAGGCGGTCGCGCAGCCCGCACGCGAGCAAGGCGCCCGTGACGATGATCGCGGCCGCGCCCGCCGCCGCCAACCCGGGAGGCGGGTCCGCCGGCCACGTCAACCGGTCGAGGCCGACTGCGACCAGGGCGAGCAGGGGCAGCGTCACCGCGCCGACCAGCACGGCGCCGTAGCGGCTCAGGCGACCGTGCTGGAGCGCGCGCGTGAGGCGGGCCGCGACGACCGGCACGCCGCCGGCCAGGCGCCCGTAGAGCTCCGCGGCGCCGTAGCGGTCGACCAGCGTCCAACCGCGCTCGAGCGTGCCGTGGAGCTGGTCCCAGTAGCGGAAGATGGCGATGCCGATCGCCAGGGTGGCGACCGCCGGGCCGGAGACCGCGCCGACGCCGAGACTGAAGTCGGACGGCGGACCGCCGATCGCCGGCGCCATCGCGCGCGCGGCGGCGTTGAGCAACCCTTCGATCAGCCGGGGCGCGAGGCCGAGGACGATGCCGGTGCCGGCGACCAGTAGGGGCGGGACGACCATGCCAGCGCCGCCCTCGTGGGCCTCGCAGGTTTCGTTGGCGCCCGGGTGGTGCCAGAAGATGCGGACCGCGGCGACCGCCGCGACCGCGACCGCGACGGCGCTGACGAGCAGGCTGGCGTAGCTGACCCAGGCGACGAGCTCGGCCTCGCTCTTGGCCTCGCCGATGACGGCCTTGGCGACGAAACCGAACGACAGCGGCAGGCCGGCCATGGCCAGCCCGGCGAGCAGCGCCGCCGCCGCCGTGAACGGCATCTGAAAGCGCAGCCCGCCGAGGCGATCGATCACGCGCGTGCCGGTGCCGTGGTCGAGGTTGCCGGCGACGAAGAACAGCGGCGCCTTGTACAGGGCGTGCGCGAGCAGGAAGGCGGCCACCGCCAGCGGGGCGGTGGCGGCGCGCAGGCCGACCAGCATGACCAGCGTGCCGAGACCGCCGACGGTGGACCAGGCGAGGATGCGCTTGAGGTCGCGCTCGCGCAGTGCCAGAACCGCCGCCAGCACCGAGGTCAGCGTGCCAGCGCCGACGAGCACTTCCTGCCAGGCCAGCCAGCCGCCGAACGCCGGGTCGAGGCGGGCCAGCAGGTAGACGCCGAGCTTGACCATCGTCGCCGAGTGCAGATACGCCGACACCGGGGTCGGCGCCGACATCGCGTTGGGCAGCCAGAAGTGGAAAGGAAACTGCGCGCTCTTCGTGAAGCAGCCGACGACGACCAGGGCGACGCCAGCAGCCAGGGACGGCGTGATCGGCAGGTCCGGCGCGCGCTCGATGAGCAGCCAGATCGAGGAGGTGCCGGCGGCCCGGGCGAGCAGGATGAAGCCGGCGAGCAGGGCCAGCCCGCCGCCGCCGGTGAGGAGCAACGCCTGCGAGGCCGACGCCCGGCTCGCCGGATCCTCGTGCTCGAAGCCGATCAGGAGAAACGACAGCAGGCTGGTCAGCTCCCAGAACACGAACAGGACGAACAGGTCATCGGCCGTGACGCAGCCGATCATTGCCAGCATGAAAAGCGTCAGCAGGACGTAGAGGCGGCGCTGGTGGGGGTGGCCGGCGAGATAGCTCCCGGCGTAGACGAACACGGCCGACCCGATGCCGGTGATCAGCACGAGGAGCAGGACCGACAGGCCGTCGATCCGCCACGCGAACGCGATGTCGAGGGCGGGCACCCACGGCACGGAGCCCGACAGCGGCAGGGTCCGGGTGCTCAGCACCCCGAGCAGCGCTGCGAACGCGAGCAGCGGTAGGAGCGTGAACCCGGCACGCGCGCCGAGGCCGAGACCGGCCGGAGCCGCGGCACGGTGCGTCCCGCTAGCCATGGCTCCGGGCCGCAGCGCCGGGCCGCCGGTGCGGCCGCGTCGGGGCGTCCACGCGCGCCGACGACGGCTGGGGGTGGACCCTTGCACTGGCGAGTTCCGCTCCCACGGGACGTGATGATAGCGGCGCGGCGCGTGCGGCGAAAGCGACGGCCGCTCAGTCGCGCCGCAGCACGAGCAGGCGCGGCTCGGTCATCTCTTCGACCGCCCAGCGGGCGCCTTCCCGGCCGATGCCGGACTGCTTGACGCCGCCGTACGGCATCGGGTCGGAGCGCCACGACGGGATGTCGCCCTGGATGACGGCGCCGACCTCGAGCGCGTCGAAGGCGCGCTGGATCCGGCCGATGTCCCGGGTGAAGATGCCCGCCTGCAGGCCGAAGCGCGAGTCGTTGACCAGCGCCAACGCTTCATCGAACTGCCGGTAGGTGGCCAGCACGGCGAGCGGCGCGAACGCCTCGTCGGCCCATGCCTTCGCCGTGACCGGCACGCCCTCGAGCAGCACCGGCGCGACCAGCGAGCCGTCGCGGCGCGGCGGCACGAGGACCCGCGCGCCGTCGCCCGCCGCCTCGTCGACCCAGGCGAGCGTGCGGTCGGCGTCGCTGCGCGAAATCAGCGGGCCGCACAGCGTCGCGGGCAGCGCCGGATCGCCGGTCGGGAACCGCTCGGCGGCGGCGACCAACGCCGCGCGGAACCCGTCGGCGACCTGCTCGTGCACGAGCACCCGCTGCACGGAGATGCACGACTGGCCGGCGTAGGCGTACGCGCCGAGGGCGACCCGCTCGGCGACCGCGGCGAGATCGCCGGCATCCGGCTCGACGATCACGGCGGCGTTGCCGCCGAGTTCGAGGGTCACGCGCCGGTCCCAAAGCCGGCGCTTGAGCCCCCAGCCGACCTCGGCCGAGCCGGTGAACGTCAGGAGGCGGACGCGGGCGTCGTCAAGCAGCGTCGCGGTCTCGGGCCCCGAGCAGACGACGACGTTGACGCCGCCCGGCGGCAAGCCGGCGTCGCGCAGGATCCCGGCGAGCAGCAAGGCGGGGGACGGCGTCTGGGACGCCGGCTTGAGGACGATCGGGCAGCCGGCGGCCACGGCCGGGGCAAGTTTGTGAGCGACCAGGTTGAGCGGGAAGTTGAACGGCGCGATGCCGACCACGACACCGACCGGCAGGCGCCGGAGCAGTCCCAGCCGGCCGGCGCCGGACGGGAAGCCGTCGAGGTCGAGCAGCCGGCTCTCGGGCGAACGGGCCACCAGGGCGGCGTCGGCGAGGGTCTCGGCGCAACGATCCGCCTCGACCCGGGCGAGGGCGATCGGCTTGCCGGCTTCCTCGACCAGCACCCGTGCCAGTTCGTCGCGGCGATCGCGCACCGCGACAACGGCCCGCTCGAGGATTGCGGCGCGTTCGTGCCGCGGGAGGCGCGCCATCGCGTCGCGGGCGCCGGCGGCGGCGTCCAGCGCTCCCTGGAGCTGGATCTGCCCGGCTCTGGCGCAGCGGGCGACCTCGTTCCCGTCGAACGGCGAGCGGACGCCGATGGTGCCGTCGCCCTCGCGCCATCCCCCGGCGATGAACAACCCCAGTTCGCGCATGGCCGCCTCCGGTCGGGGCGATGCTAGCGCAGCCGTGAGAGACAGGGGACGGGGGACAGGGGACAGGGAAGATCGTGCACCGGCGGTCATCGCGAGGAGTCGCGCGGTGCGCGCGGCGACGTGGCGAGCTCGTCGCCCTGCGCGGGCGGTGAGCCCCGCACGGTCCGCGATCGGAGGCGGTCAGGTCGTGGAGGACTGCCTCGCGCCGCGATTCACTCGCGGTGAGCGGTGGGGGCCCGGGGGGTCTTGGCCTCTCGACTGGGCGTGCCACGAGCGGCAATTCACTTGCCGCGAGTGGTGGGGTCTGGGGGTCTGTAGCGGTGGCCGGCTTCGCCGGCCGCCGCGGGACCCCCAGTCAAAAATGGGGCCGCCCTTCCCCCCCGGTCAGGCGGCCCCGATCCTGCCAAGGCAGGATGGAGGTTTCCCTCCATCCGTGGAGAACGGTGGGTCTATTCACAGCATTCCGGAACGGCGGAACAACGAAGGCCTCCGCCGGGGCGGAGGCCTCTCAAGATGCGTTCAGGACTGGGCTAGAAGGCGACCTGAGCGGCGAGCACGAACTGGTTGTACTTCTCGTCCAGAACGTTGTTGACCTTGCGGCCCTCCTGCTCGATGCCCATCCAGTCGGCCTTGAGGTTGACGTTCTTGCCCTTGATCATGTAGTGGAAGCCGGCGGTGACGATCCGCAGCATGTCGTTGTCGACGTCGGTGTTCTGGTCGTACTCCTCGTAACGGACGCCGACCCGGAACTGCCTGGCGAAGGTGTAGAGCGCCGAGCCGTAGTACCCGGCGCGGTCGATGTCTTCCTTGCCGGCGCCCTGACCGTCGGTCGCGGCCCCGTACTCGAAGCGCAACCACAGCGGCAGCGTCTCGGTGCCGTCCCAGCGGAAGTGGGCGACGAGGCGGTCGGCGGCACGATGGTCCGCGCCGGTGGAGCCGGTGCCCCCCGACACGCCAAGGATCATGCCCTTGACCGGCTTGAAGTCGACACGCGCCGCCGAGAACAGCGTGTCGTTGGAGTTGTCGTTGGTGTTGGACGGCGTCCCGTTGGTGACTGAGGCCCAGGCGCCGAACTTCTCGCCGAACTCGCCCTTGTAGAACAGGCCTACCTGACGCTGGTCGCCGACCACGCGGGTGATGCGGGAGCGCTCGGCGAAGTCGAGTTCGGACGAGGAGCGCAGTCCCTCCTCTGTTATCGCGATCTTCTTCTGGCCGATGCCGAACTCATGCCCCTTGAGACCGGTATACGTGATCGCGAGGTCCTGGAGGATCTTGTCGTCGCCGCCCGCCGTGAACGTCTGCGTCTTGGCCGGGTCGACCATCAGCTCGAACCCCCAGCTCTTGGTGATCTTGCCCGACAGCTTGAACTCGGCGCGGCGCAGCCGAAACGTGTTGTTGCCGGTCGTGTTGCCGAGGTAGCTGGTGCCGGTCGAAGGCTGCGAGTCGTCGCCGACGTACCAGGCCTGGAGCAGCAGGCCGAACTTGAGCTCGCCGTCGGCGACCTTGAGCACGGTCGGCGGCGGGGTCGGCGTCGGCTTCGGGGTCGGCCGGTCGAACGCCTCGAGGCCGTGCTTGAACAGGTAGAGGTCGAGCGCCGTCTCGTTCTCCGCGACGACCGTCTCGCCGTTCGGGCCCCGGCCGATCAGCGTGATCGACACGCCCATGTCGCCCGAGGCCTCCCACAGCTTGAACTTCTCGGGCGTGTTGAAGACGTAGATGCGGCCGTCCTTCTCGACCTCCCGGTAGTAGAGCGACCCGACCTGGGCCAAGGCGGCCTGGGCGAGCAGCACGGTGAGCGTCACGGCGATGAGAAACACGAAACTCACGCTGGTCCCGGAACGGCGGTTCGACGTGATGTCCATTGCTGCGTTTCCTCCTTCGGGGCAGGGGTTCACCCGGCCGGGCGGAGCCTGCGGGCTGACGGTGACGTCGGAGCGAAAGCGTGGTGAATCCACCGTGAAGGACCCACCGGGGCGCCCGGGTCCGTAATCCTGGTTCACCGGCCCTTGCCGGCTGCGCGGGCATCGAGCACGTTCGCGAGAAATGCGTCGATCGCCGCCGCGGCCTCGGCGACCTCGTCGTAGGCCGCGGCCCGGACGAACGGCAGGCCGAGCAGCAGGCGGGAGACGCGGTGGCCGCGACGGTACAGCAACAGCGCCGGCAGCAGCCGCTGGACCGCCGCCATCACCTCGATGCCGACGCCGTGCGACGGGGTGGTGACCTCGGCGACCAGGGCGTCCGACGAGGCGAGCCAGTCGAGGTCGCGGCCGGCGAGCTGCTCGTCGGAGAGCGCCGAGTCGAGTTCGCGCCCGTTCGGATCGGCGACGTGGCGGGTCGGCACCTGGTGGCCGGAGCGCTCGAGGTGGGCAACCAGGCCGGCGATCGCCGGCAGGTCGCGCTCGGGGCTGGTCATCGCGGCGGCGAGGTAGACGCGCATGGCCGCCAGTGTAGACCCGGCGGGCGCCTCGGGTAGACTGCCGGAATGCCGGACCAGCCGCTGATCGTCGCGCTCGACGGCCCGGCGGGGGCCGGCAAGTCGGCGACCGCCCGCGAGCTGGCCAGGCGCCTCGGCGTGCCGTACCTCGACACCGGTGCGATGTATCGGGCGGTCGGCCTGGCGGCGGCGCGCGCCGGGGTGCCGTTTCCGCTCGACGACGACGGGGTCGCGCGGGCGGTCGAGGTCGCGCAGCGGGTGCGCATCGAGTTCCGCGACGGCCCCCCCGGCCAGCGCGTGCTGCTCGACGGCGAGGACGTCACCGCCGAGCTGCGGCGGCCCGAAGCCTCGCGCTGGGCCTCGATGGTCTCGGCGGTGCCGGGCGTGCGGCGGGCGATGGTGGCGCGCCAGCGCGAGCTTGCGGCGCACGCCGGCGGCGTCGTCGAGGGGCGCGACATCGGGACGGTGGTGTTCCCCGACGCGCCGGTCAAGATCTTCCTGACCGCCTCGCCCGAGGTGCGGGCGCGCCGCCGGTTCGAGGAGCTCCGGCGCCAGGGGGTGGAGGAGCGCTGGGAGGACGTCCTCGTCGACCAGCAGGAACGCGACCGGCGCGACGCCGAGCGGGCCGACTCGCCGATGCGGCCGGCGGCCGGCGCGGTGGTCTTCGACACCTCGTCGCTCGGCCTCGACGAGGTCGTCGCCGAACTTTCGGCGCTGGTCCGCAAAATCTTGCATCCGTAGCGAGTTTTCTCACGGCCGGCCTTGACAGCCGAGGCGGTCGGCGGCTAGAGTCTGCCGTTCGGAGAAGCGGCAGCGCCAAGCGTCGCGTCGTGGAGGAGGCCAAGTGGTAGACCGTCAGGACCGGGGAACCGCCGGACACACCGGCAAGGAGGAGACGGGAGCGGCAAACGACGACAACCTGCGGCAGTTGGTCGAGCAGTCGTTCCAACAGCCCAAGGAAGGCGACGTGGTGCGCGGCATGGTGGTCACCGTGCGCGACGACGTCGTCGTCGTCGACATCGGCTTCAAAACCGAGGGCATGGTTCCCCGTTCGGAGTTCACCGACCGGGACGGCAAGGTCACGGTCAAGTCCGGCGACGAGGTCGACGTCCTGGTCGAGCGGTTCGACGAGGCGGCCGGCGAGGTCCGGTTGTCGCGCGAGCGCGCGGCCAAGATGCGGATCTGGGAAGTGCTCGAGGAGGCGCACCGCAAGGGCACGCCGGTGCGCGGGCGGGTGCTCGAGCGGGTCAAGGGCGGCCTGACGGTCGAGATCGGCGTGCGGGCGTTCCTGCCCGGGTCGCTCGTCGACCTGCGGCCGACCCGGCGGCTCGAGGACTACATCGGCGAAGAGGTCGAGGCGCGCATCATCAACTTCGACCGCCGTCGCGCCAACGTCGTGCTGTCGCGCAAGGCGATCCTCGAGGAGCAGGTCTCCTCGCAGAAGGAAGACACGCTGACCCACCTCGAGGAGGGCTCGGTCGTCACCGGCGTGGTCAAGAACATCACCGACTACGGGGTGTTCATCGACCTCGGCGGCATCGACGGCCTGCTCCACGTCACCGACATCTCGTGGGGCCGGGTCGGCCACCCGAGCGAGTACTTCAAGGTCGGCGACGAGGCGCGCGTCGTCGTGCTGCGCGTCGACAAGGAGCGCGAGCGCGTGTCGCTCGGCTACCGGCAGCGCTTCGAGGACCCGTGGACCCACGTCGAGGCGCGCTACCCGGTCGGCAAGAAGATCAAGGGCAAGGTCACGAACGTCGTCGACTACGGCGCCTTCGTCGAGCTCGAGGAGGGCGTCGAGGGCCTGATCCACGTCTCCGAGATGTCGTGGACGAAGAAGGTCAAGAACCCGCGCTCGATCGTCGAGACCGGCCAGGAAATCGAGGTCGTCGTCATCGAGGCCGACGTCGAAAAGCGCCGGCTGTCGCTGTCGCTGCGCCAGGCCGAGGCCAACCCGTGGGAGGACTTCGCCACGCGGCACCGGGTCGGCAGCAAGGTCAAGGGCGTTGTTCGCAACCTCACCGACTTCGGCGCGTTCGTCGAGCTCGAGCCGGGCGTCGACGGCCTCGTCCACATCTCCGACATGGCCTGGACCCGTCGCATCGCCCACCCCTCCGAGGTCGTCCAGAAGGGGCAGGAGATCGAGGGCGTGATCATCACGATGGACGTCGCCAACCAGCGCATCTCCGTGTCGATGAAGGAGTTGCTGCCCAACGAGTGGGACGAGTTCGCCGGCTCGCACCAGGTCGGCGACGAGGTCGAGGGTTTCGCCACCAACGTCACCGACTTCGGCCT
>Ga0102851_10001370_pt1 | contig 13865 bp, 12 predicted proteins | sample Mud3Dept3metaG_FD_79558 | JGI IMG/M metagenome (GOLD analysis project Ga0102851, IMG submission 79558) | Freshwater wetland microbial communities from Ohio, USA, analyzing the effect of biotic and abiotic controls - Mud 3 Core 4 Depth 3... | ecosystem: Environmental > Aquatic > Freshwater >... | reverse complement strand
TAGAGCCGCTTATCTTCTGTGAGCTTATCCCTGTCCATAGATCACCTCAACAGATACTCATTATCACTCGAGACTAATGCACGACCGACACCCCTGACACTATCTAGCGACGGAATCCAGCTGGCCTCTGATCGCGGCGTTACCGCGACCTCATGTTGAACCGCACCATCGGCGCTTGCAGCTGTATACATGCACTTTATAAATCGTCTTGATTCGCTCTTTTCAATTATCGGCTGAGTTCGAACAAAGTGTATAGGTATAAGCTTGACGGTTCCTGGGGAGATGTTTCCTAATAACAACGTTTGGTCGCCGCGCTCGGTTATCAATTTAACGTCCTGTGCCAGAGACTTTCCATCGTTGCGCAGCGTGATAAATGTTATCTGAACAGATTTCAATGGACGGATTGATTTCTCGGCATCGATGAAGCTGTAGATCTCATTGCCGAGCGGCGTTTCCACAAACTCTGGATGTGCCATGTTGTCGATAGTTGCCTTAGTCCAGTTAATCCCCGTGAATGCTTTGAAGCTGTTTCCGGGCATAACCATATATTCCTGCACGAGGCGTGGTTCATTTTCGTACTGCTTCAAGCGTAGCTCTACTTTCTTGTTCGACGCCTGTAATGCGAGTGTTGAATACCCAAGATAGGCGTTCGCAAAAAGGCTAAGAACCAAACATGCTGAAGAAATTTTTTCATAGGTACTTAACGATTTACTAGCGTTCTTGTCTGTATTGGCCATGTACTACCTCCATTTAAAATAAGGTGACTGCCACAAGACCTGCAGGAATAAAGATCTTTAGCGGCCGCGTAGAAAGCATGATTGAGCACAGAGGGCATTCCTCTGTCTTACGATCGATTAGCTTAGCCGGGTCGGACCAAGCTAAGTTGCTGACTTTCCAACAGTATCATTCCAATAACGGCTATTCTGAGAACTTACACCGTCACCTTCCTGCCACAAAATGGCCTTATAAGGCATTGGCGGTCCCCTCAGTGCATAATTGCCGTCTGCTCCAATGACCATTGGATGATGTGCCAAACATACCCGGGAATGTAATGCCTGATTGCTCTTGGCATTTCGCTTCTTTCTAAAAGGGTATATTTGTCCGGCAAAAACAGCAGTCTAAGGCCATAAAGAAGGCAATTTTTTAATCATTACCGCAGCATTTCAAGTAGTTGGCTTGGTCCGACCCCGATTAGGACCCCTTCGACTCCAAAACCCCTGGTCAGAATCGCGAGATGAATGCGGATCCAAGATGACGATTAATAGCGCGCTTTACGGACATACAGCACTCTTCGAAAGTCAGGAGAAAGAAACGGTTGTCCGCATGCATCATCACCGCAATCACTCACGTTAACGACCTTTTCTCCTCTTTTCAAGAATACATCGAATCCTCGCCCTCCCCGTGTCGACCTCTCCACGTACAACAATCTGTTTCCGGCGTAAGCCCGGTTCTCTTGTTCGAGGATCGATTTACGCTTTTCTTCCTCGTCGGACTTAGGGGCGGGACTTTGTGTTATTTTTCCATCCGGGTGCAGCGAAGTAAGTATGCTTTCACCGTCTTTATATGTCATGCCCAGCACATCGCCCTGTTCTGTTACGCCGAAAAGCTTGATCCATTGCTTTTGCTTATCTACCTCGGTTATCGACTGCCCGTCATTGCTAAGTTGAACAATCCGGTCTTGTTGTATGGCGTAGATGGTCCGACCTTTGGGGCCAAGAACCGGCCAGGCAAGGTTGCTTGCCGCACTGATCTTAACCGGCTTAGCGGGCTTTCCTGATGCGTCAAACTCTACTGACCAGATTTGACCGTACGCGACAGCACTGTCGCCCAGGGAACCGATATTCTCAAACGTTACGTGCAAATAATCTATTAATTGCTTGAAAAAACCTTTATCAATGTCGGTTTTATTATTTGATGTTATTATTTTTTGACCTCTTTTTTCAGGCACGGATTCCACCCCCTTTCCCTCGGCATGAACGAGATCATTTTGAACAAACTTCCTTAATGTGACGATATTTTTTATTGGGATACCATTTAACGCATCAAGCTTAATTGTCACCAACCTGCGTTCATCATTATTCTTATCCAGGCCCAATAAGGTAACGTGATCACTGGTACGATCAACTATACCCAGAGGCTCCTTCAGACCCTTCACGGCATCGGGAGTGGCTGCGAGCACGCGGACCTTTCGATCCGCATACAACGCACCATGCAAGATAGGTAACAAGAATATTTGCATGGCCACGACAATGCCCAGCACCCAGGTGAACGAATCATTGACTGCCGGCAGACGCATTCTTAGCCAAAGAACTGAGAGCGTGGTCAAAAAAAACACCGCAAACATTAAAACGACACCCATTTGTCCGCCCATTACGGCGTCCACCAGCAACGAATTCGATACATTGTTTTTTTCCTGCAGCAACACTCCGTTAACACTTAAGACCTTAACCGTAATGAATAAGGTGCATATCGCCAACAAAACCAGCAGCAACCATTGACCGGAATTAAACAATGCGCCGGGAACGCGCTCTTTCATCCATAATACTCCGGAATGCACAGCAATAATGATAGGACTTAATATCAATAGGATAATCAGCGAAATGAACATAAAGCGAAATCCCGCGAACACATAACCTTCATAGGCCAGTGCAAATGCCGGGTCAGTACCCAAGGTGAAAGCCCTGGCACGCAGGGCCAAATAACCGGAAACATAAACGAGAGTCGTTACCGTCGCCAGCACACCGCCGACGTTTTTCAATAAAGAAATGATGTCCATCGCGTCACCTCACCTTCCAAATACCTGCGGCCCAGCCCAGTAATAGGGATGCCGTTTATCGGTGTTAATCATCTTACGCATGGCGGCATTAGCTGCCAGAGCCGGAGACATCTTCTTGACTATCAGGCTCTTATAAAATGTTTCCATCCAGACAGCATTACTCGTCGCATTAACGCGCCACCGACTCAACATCACCTGATCGGCTCCTCCGGCGAGCAATGCCCAGGATATCCCGAATTGCTCATTAGAGATCCGCGTCTTGACAAGAGCGCCTTCACAGGAACTAAATACCGCTAGCTGCTTATGACGCCAGTCTGCTGCCAGCAATTCAGCCGCCGTAATATATTTGCGGTTTACATTTCCTCCGCTGCCAAGTTCGACAGTCGATTGCAATGGGTCGTCATAATTGTACTGACCATGCAATAACACATGGACGGTCTTAGCAACTCCCAAAAGCTTAATCGTTTTTTCGGCATTCATGCCTTTAGAGGAATATGAGCTGACCAGAACGCCTTCGATACCTCTAATTTGCTCGATTTCATGAGTGTTCTTTTCAATTTCTTCATCAAATATAGCCGTTATATTGGAAATTTCCGGCAATCGGTCTTTCAGCACTCGCATGATAAATGCTACATTCGGCGCATAAGAGACGGACAGTTTTTCCGCCATAAATTTCCCATCTTCAGCATCAACCAGCGCTTCAAAAGATAAACCTACGAGAGGGCCTTGCGGTATAATTACGACTTGCTTCTGATCGAGATAATTTGCGAAGGGCTTAATGAGATACGTGTGAAGTTCCTTTGCCGATTTCTCATCGAAAGCCTGACTTATTGATTGAGATGAATTACGGAGTTTGCTCACCTTATCAACGACCGCTGCTTCCGGCAAAAATACGGTTTTGACCGTGACTCCTTTCGGGCTCACGACCCAGACTATAACGTTGGTGGGTGTCACCCAATAAAGCAACACGGGAATATTGGACTTGTCCACAACCTCTTTCAACTTGGTCAGCGTGGGGATTTCACTTTTTGTCGATTTCAGCCTTTTCACGACAGACTGGAACTGCTGTTCTTTCTGCCGTTCATTGCGCTGCTGCTTTATCTGGTTCAGTTCACCCAGCAGCTCGAGAGAACTGCTATGCTCGATGCCCGCAATGGCAGTTTCTACAAGGACATTTTGTTTTGCACTGATTAATGAATCCAGCTGAACCAGACCGGCTATCCATTTTCGTTCGGCATCCGTGAAATTGTTATTATCAAATGCAGTCGCCAGCCACTGTAGACCATGTGAACGCAAAGATTCAAAGACGACAAATGCTTCATCATATCGTTGAAATTTCAATAACCGGAGACCAAGATCGCGAATGAGCTCAGGACGATTTTCAACCACCGTCCCGCTTTGACGAAGGTCAAACAGGCTGGCACGTTCGATCCCGAGCAGGTTCGCCGCTTGCTTGAAATATTCTAATGCCTGCCCTGGGTTGCCGTCTATGTCGGCTTTGATGCCTCTGAGATAAGCACTCCTGGGATCGTTAGCTTGCGCTTCGGAGGCTAGTTCCTCAATAAGGGCGCCAAGAGGAAGGCCCTTGGTCAGTTCGGAGCCACCGGAAGAGAAATCTTCATTGACCAGCACATCGCCTACATGCTGCGCATTGAACACATTGGCTTGACCAAGCTGTTCAAATTGTGCTTTCTGGTTTATCAGAAACAAGCGCATTTCAAGCTGTTTGAGAAAACTCTGCGACTGTTTCTCCAGGAATATCCATCCCAGCTTATTCGCCGTGACTCCCGCCTTTTCATAATAGGATCCGGCAGCTCCGACCGACCGCTTACAAGCTCCCCATGGGTCGCTTTCAGAATTTGATTTCGCATCGACTATTTTCCGGTAGTCGCAGCTTTCCGCAAATTTCTGAAGCACGTCGCCGGTGTCGAGAAATGCATAAAAACGCTGCGAGTCATCCTGCGCAAGTTTGATGGCTTCAAAGGCATTTAACAGGGCAGATTCCAGCTCTCCTCGCCCACCCTGCAATTGCGAAGAATAATCCGCCATTTCGTAACGCTGTTTTCGAGTGGGTGTATTACCGGCAGTAGCAACGGCATGCTCAAAGGCAGCAGCGGCTGCACCATGGTTACGCGTACCGTAGGCATGTGACCTTGCGATCCCCAACCAGGCATCGAACTCGATATCTGTATCCTGATTGTTCTTTGCCGCAACTGCGGCACGCTCGTAATTACCGATCGCTGTTTCAAACTGGTTATTGAGACGTTGAATCGTGGCTAATTCAAACAAGGTTTGAGCAATCAATTTTCCTTCTGAACTATTTTCTAGGGTCTTCAGTTTGCTTTCGATCGCCTTGGCTTTGTCCTCGTCATGTTGACCATGGATGCGAAAATATTCAATATATTCTTCCCTGGCGGCTTTCAACTGATCGATCGTATCAGCGTTACAATAGTTTGAGTTGACTGTCATGAGTATTATCACCATATATATAGCGAAGTAATTACAGCTTAAACCTTTTTCTTTTCTCGATAGGTGTCCGTCCATTAATATCTCCCCCAACAACTGATTTGTGCAAATGAGTGCGCAAACGATGGACATTGCGTGGAGAAATTCTACCCATTGTCTTGCGTCCCGCTCCCTGTTCTCACATAAAGGATCTCTGGTCTATTGTCAGGGACTACTGAATGCACTTTCTCCTGTTCGTTGTTATTGACAGACCGCTCTACTTTGGGAAAATATGTTTATTCAATCATGGTCCGTAACAGCCGGTACTATCGCAGCAGACACCTCCCATACACTGCGTACCACCGCCACGCCCGGCATTCCCTACGCTTTCAATAAGTGCCCGGCAGGAAGGACTTAAACTATTGATCAGCGGACCGTACGTTTCGTTGATGGCTGTCATTGCTTGAAGCGTGCATTCGAATGGGTTCACACTCATCCCGCATTGATAACCTATCCGCATCCCGTCGTTCTGCAGGCTTTGAATGATCTGAATTGTTTTCTCAAGTTCCGGGCCTTCACACGCGTGGGTCGTGGTTGAGAATAACAACACCACTAAGATAAATGCACATGGTAAACTTCTCCCCCATCGCACGCCAGCGGACAAGAATCGTGAATGGTCGTTTGTATACTTGGGTCTCATGAGCATCCTCCCTTTTTTACCCGGATACCCGGCGTATGAAACGAATTGTCCTGATAGCCGCTTCTATTCGCGCATTATCCCTTCAACATCCGGTAAAAGCTCACCTGCGGGCTTACGTTGTCGTTCTTGAACGTGATAAAGCAGTCATTGAACCACTTGACGAACCGGTCCGCATGCTCCGGGCTGTTGATGGGATACTGCCGCATCTTCCAGCGGTTCGCATCGCTTTTGTTGTAGTAAATGCCGCCGGCATTATACGCGCACGCCACCTTCGGGGGATCAAAGTTGGTCAAGGTCCACTGCGTCGCGATATAGGCCGTCCCGGCGCGGATGGAGTTCTCCGGCTTTAACAGCCAGGCCCTGTTTATCGAATCATCGCCCAGCGTCCGCCGCGCCGTGGATATCAGCGTCTGCATCAGCCCCGGAGATATCTTCCCTGGCGTTTCATCATCGGAAATATATCCCGGCTCCTCGCGGACCGCGTCCGGGTCTCCCCGGGTCTCCGTACAGATCGTGGCGATGATCAGCTCCACCGGCACGCCGAATTTCTTTGACCATTCCTCGAGCGGCGCGCTGAAGTCGTTCCACACCCGCCGGACCGTCTTCGGCTCTCCGCCGGTCGTTTCGAGTTTTCCGTCGACAATCAGGCCGGTTTTGTCGAGAGACCAGGAGATGCTGTCCTGGAATGTATGACGCTGCTTGAGCTCGTCCAGCACTCGCTCGGCCTTTTCCAGGGCGGTGTCCCGCGGGGTCTCTTCGAACAGAGCAGTCCAGGTCACCGGCCCGGCAACGCCGTCCACCTTCAGTCCGCGAGCTTGTTGAAACGTTCGCACTGCGGCATCGGTCTGGGGCCCGAAGATGCCGTCAGGCCGCCCGGTAATGGACAGCCCCAGCCCGACCAGCCGCTGCTGAAGGAGAAATACGTCCTCCCCGCTCATGATAGGGAACATGTATCTCAAGGAACGAGTAAATGTCATGGCTGGGCCCCCTTATGCGAGGTCGTGGTATTATTGACAGTGCGCGCTTTCCCTGGCGCTTACTATTTCTTTGTTGACCTGATGCAAATTCTGCTCACACGTTGTTCCACCTGCCTTCGCTGCAGCCTCATCAACTGATCGGAGCATTGAGGCCAAATCTCCGCAAAGATTCTGATCGGGATGGAGCAGGCGCGGCAGCAGCTTCGCATATCCGGCATTGTTCAGGAAATAAACGCCGCATAGATCGCCCGGTTCGGCTACGAGAAATCCCTGCGCGTTTTTTATCAGCCGCTCGTTGATCGTGTCTGCTTCCGCTCCCGAAGACTTGTCCCTCCAGTTGCGCAGGGACTCGCAAAGGTTTATGTATGTCTGGGACCGGTTCAGGTTGTTCGATCCCACCTGCCACTGTTTTGTCAGTTGGATGCCTTTTTCGAGCTCACCGGCGGCACAAGAGTAGTTCTTTTGCGGCTCCTGACCGTTCTTTGCGATACGGTAGCACGCATCTCCCTTGAGGAGATGCAGCTTATTGCAGCCGTCGCATGTTTCGCCGCAGTCTGCGTTGATCGCGGCAACACCCGCATAGTCCTGCTTGGCAGCCATCTCCTGCGTTTTGTTGAGCGGTCTGAGCGTATTGCAATAACAGCACCCATTGACCAGGAACGCGAGCGCGATCGTCAGGCCGACCAGGTATAAATATGCTCCTTTGCTCTTTTTCATGCTGTCACCCCTTTCTGAACTTTTTCAAAAATGGTCGGAACAGGCTCTCCCTGCTTCTGCAGTTCTTCAATGGTAAATACCAGCTGGTGGAGCGCCGCTTTTGCTTCTTCATTGCCATTGATCTTATCCAGCGATATCCTGGTTGCATCCAGGCCGCCGGCCGACGCAAATACCTCGGGGGTATCTTTGGTATCCGCCGCAAGTTCCATATCAAGCGCCGCACGACGGAACTCCTGCAGCCCCTGGTCGAATTGCGCGCGCGTGGTGAACCTATCCTTGTAGTCGTTCCAGAAATTATCGACGTTTTGCTGGGTGAGCAGTTCTGCGGCCTTTGCCATGAACGGACGGTCATTCCCCTCCAGTTCCTTTGTAAAGACTGTTTTAAAGATAGGACTGCCCAGCAGCAGGGTAAAACCGGTATTGGCATCAACTACCTTCAAGGAAAGTATTGCGGGCGTGATGGGTACATTCAGAACGCGATTTTTCCATTTTTCATACGCATTGCCGACCAGTTTTACCCCGACCCCAACAATCGTCGTTATAAGCGCGATCGCCGGAACTGATCCACCCAGCACCTTTCCAAACGACCCCAGTGCATTTAAGTAAGCGTCGCGCGCGGGATTGTCCTTTTTGAAAAGATCGAAGAGCTCCTGGCCCTTCGCTACCGCATCGGTCAGGCTTCCGCCCTTGGTGAGGCTTTGTACGGTCTCATATCCCTGTTCCAGCTTGTTTAAAATATCGCCGTATTTTTTCTTTTTTTCTTCAGGCAGGACAGCCATGACAACCTTCGTCATGTCGATCCCTTTCTTGATGTTGCCGAGAAGTTTATCCGCCTCTGTCTTGCCAATGTCTGTTTTGAGGCCCTTGACCTCCTCCTGGAACACCTCGCCTTCACCCTTGTTGCCTCCGCTCCTGCTTCCGAAGTAAAAGCCCACAACTGCGCCGAGCAGGCTTGATAGTGCCTCGGGAAATCTCTCTTGACCGCCCACCTTGAAGAACAGCAGGACGCAGAGGTACAGAGAAACGGTTATAATAATAAAGGCGATCATGGCCCGGACTGTTCCTTCCGGTAAGCCTGCAGGACTCCTGGAAAAAGCGTCAAGCTGTTTGTCCTGTAAGCAGGCATTCAAGTATCGTTGCTGCAGAATGAACAAAAACCCTATTGAGCCGCCGATTATTAAAAACATAACCCAAACAGTAATCCTGGTCCATTTCTTTATGTCAGGTGTTTGCTCGTTCCCCTTTGGTTTTTCTTCTGACTGCTTCTGCTGGCCTGTCACAGATATCTGCTCCGCTTGTTTTGTTTGTTGTTTCGCTGGCTGATTTTGTGCGTAAAGGATCCCTGCGGAGAGTAATACGATAACTATCTGCAAGATAATGCATTGTAGAACATTCTTGTTCCCCATTCTGTTCTTCATCATGATTTGTTCTCCTCCTTCCTCGATCATGTGGTGCAATTGTGTGAATATGATGTTTCATTAAGTCTTGCAGAGATACCGTGCAATGTCAAACGATGCCCGGGGTATTTACGGGGTATGTATGTCTCTTAATACGAAAGCAGTATGACCACGGCATAATTACGACCACGACATTTTGGAAGAGCTGTGGCCCGCGGCAGCACGCAGAGCACGTTCAGACAAGCGAACACCATTGAACGCGGCTTTTTATTTCCGTCTCCGCAAATCCTCCCCGGGTTATTTACTGACGCCGGCATCGGTCGTGCTCAATCCCGGTCCTCAATGGGCAAACACCACTTCCGCAGGTCCCCGTTGGGAGGCAACGCCTTCTTCACAGAGGTTGACTGTCGCAAGGCGAAACAAAGGAGACCTGCTATCACCTCGTCTCGGATCGACGATCATCCCGGCCGAACGTTTGAAGCGCAACGGCATTACGCCATAGGCACGAGCTGCCTCGCCGGCACATATCCCCGGAATGCCTTCTCTGCAGCCCGATATCCCTTGTCGATCCTCATCCGGCTCACTTCGGGAGAAAAATCCAGGGAGTCCCCCAGATCGCTCTCAGGTTCGATCAGCACGGTCTTGAAGGCCTTGTAGGCGGCGCCGTCGGCCTTTTTCAGCGTGCAGCCGCATGCCTCCGCCTGCATCACGAGGTCATTGATCCGCAGGAATTCTCGGATATCGCAGTTGAAGATCTCATTGATCGCGACGTCGGACAGGGCCCGGGTGGCGATCTTGAAGATGTTGCGGGATACACGGGGTGCCGGCTCTATCGGCAATTTCGCCCCGTGACAATTGATGATGATTATTTCGGCAGGGTCTTCGCCGATCACGTCGCCGAGGGGGCTGACGTTGCGGATCCCGCCGTCGACGACCTCGAGGACGTGCGAAGCGTTTTGCAACCGGATGTCCTTGACCGGCTCCCAGACGATCGGGATGGCGGTTGACGCCAGGACCGCCTTCCGGAATTCTTCGTCATCGTCGAACTCCGAAGGCCGAAAAGCGCGGTATTCGGCATCGACCAGCGACACGGCGCCGATCCGCAGGTCATAGGCCTGCTGCACGTCCTTCAGGAAAACAAGCTCGTTCAACTTCTCCCGCAGCGGCCTGTTGCTCAATACCGATTTGGCGCCGAAGAGGACCCGTACGGCGGCCAGCCAGTTCAATTTCCCTGTGTAGACCTGGTCGTTCGAAATGTGCTCCCAGACATTTCGCATCGCTGCATACTTTCCCATCGCCAGCATCACCGCGTTCAAGGCGCCGACCGACACGCCGGCGATAAGGGAATAATCGAAGCCGGGATGTTGCTTCTTGATAGTATCCTCGATATACTTGATCGCACCGAACTGGAATGCGCCCTTTGCGCCTCCGCCGCCCAGCACCAACGCCCGTTTCGTCGCCATGGAACACCTCCTGCATGCTTATTGAGCTGCGAGTAGTCACTCGCCGGGCTTAAACCCAAGCTTATCGCTGATGACCGTGAAATTAATAGGCCGTTCCCGCGGTGTAAAATAGACCTTTGGGAACCAGATGATATTGAGAGCGACCGCTTTCCGGATAGGGTCCACATTGTCAAAGGCGAGCGCGAACCGATTGCCATCGGCAAGCAGCGTATTGTCGGTCAGCGGAAAGTCGAACCACGTGAGACCGAACGGCAGCTTGGTCCCCTCCTGTCCCTGGTCGATTTCCGATGCACTTCTGTTCACGATGGCGAGAACGTCGCACGTTTGATTATCCCAGTTACAGTCCTTTATTGTAACGCTCAGCGCATACTTGTTGTCCGGCGAGGCAACCTTCAATTCCTGTTGCAGCTGACCATAACATATAGAGGAATCCGGATACTCGGTGGAGACTTTATCATAGTAGCTTTTCATATCCGCAAATTCTTTTTCCTGCTCTTCACTCCGCGGAGTGTCCACGACAATCAGACGGTCGACCCTTGTCTTGTCTCCTTTTGCTCCGGCATTGAGGAGCCGCGCTATCTGGCGACTGATGACCCGCCGTGAGATCGACCGCAGAGATTCCCGCTGTTCTTGCGTACCGCTTTTTGGTGCTGCACCCGCAAGCTCCTTATCGAGATGGAGCAGTAAAGGCTTGAATTCGAATTGACCGTCGAAGTTGAGCGTCAGGAGCTCCACGAGCAGCTGCTCACGGATGATGTCGGTCTTTGCGGTACTTCGCCCACCCGACGTTGTCTGCATGATCGCGCCGACAAGGTCCTTGAACATGGACGCCCGCAGCTGACTCTCGGCCTGTTCCCGCTGGCTGATGAGCGTTGCCGCAGACGTTTTGGACTGATAGGAATTCGCGATAAGGGCTCCCCCTATGACGGCAATGCCGCTTGCAATCGCCGGCACAAGCTTGAAGAGTATTTCCAGGCCCTTTGATTCGGCGCCGGAGCTTGATGTTGTTTCCTGCTTTTTGGACATTCTATTTTTCACCTCTCCGGGAACAGGACAATATCCTGATGAGTCGCCTGCGGAAAACTCTGTACCCGACCTTTAAATGTTCTGTTATCTCTGCTGAATTCAACCTGATAGGTACCCGGCGGGAGAAAGATTCTATAGCGGCCGTCTTTATCGGTTCTTGCTCTCACCGTGATGGTGTTTCCACCCGGATCCCGCCCGCTGACCGTAATTTCATCGCCCGGCTTGAATGTGCGGGTTTTCTCCATCACGCGCCCATAGACGTCGCCCGCATAAACAGTAATGGGAGCGGCGAAGATCAGGAAGAGAGACAGCCAGCAGGCCTGCGCGATGATAGGGCCCCGTCTTCGGCAACGAGGAGGAGACTGCTCCATGGGGCCCCTCCTTTCCTTCCTGTGACGTCGTTTTTCGATGGTCATGGCAGTATGCATATTGCTCCTCCTTGAGCGAAATCCGTTTCGTCTCCATCTGTCGAACCGCATGCCGAGGACCTGTAGCAAGGCCGCAGATCACCCCTCGGGATTCTCATTTGAACAGATCGGTGTTGACGAACTCGGCCTTTACGAGCGTCCAGAAGTCGTCAGCCAGCTCCTGCTCGACGTATCCATAGGGCAGCCACCCGTATCCCTTCTCTCCCCAGTCCTTGCCCCAGGAATTCCGTATCAGGAGCGCGCCTTTTTCCTTCCCGATCTTCCTGCTGTCGTCGTATCCCACGGCGACCACCGCGTGTCCTCCTTCGAGGCGGTCGCCCGGCTGCGGGAAGGGGATGTCGCCGCCCTCGTTCGTTCCCGGCATGGAGCTGTAGACGGAGAAGCCGAACATGCTCGGCAACCCGGCTGCCAGCGATTTTTTGACGTTGGAAAGCACCTTGCCCGGCGTGGTTCCTGCCGGGTCCAGGCGGTAGTACTGGATCGACCTGTAGCTCTGCGCAAAGGAGTAACAGAACGTCGTGGGCTCATCGTCGAACTTCTCGATGGTGTACGGCCAGTACCGTTCGGGCGGCATGCCGAACAGGACCATGCTTTTCATCGTGCTTCTCAGGTACGCGCCCTGATCTCCTTTCCAGCCGAGCAGGTTCCTCGTCACCTTGTACAGGAACAGCCGGGACGCATCCAGGTGCTTGCTGTACGTTCGCCGCTCGAAATACTCCAGGAGTCCGACGCCGGCATTGGCTGTGCACGATCCCAGCTCACCCTGGTCCTCAATGGGCGAACACCACTTACGCAAATCTACGCTGGGAGGCAGCGCCTTCTTCACGGCTTTCATCTTCCCGGATTGCGCAAGCACTTTCTCCACCCCGGGCGCCTCAGCGGTCAGATCGCGAACATCCGGAAGATCGCGATTCCACCCCATACTGTTGATCCTTTCTCTGTCCATAGGTCCCTCCTTTCGGCTTATATGCAATGAACCAGGGCGCAGCTGCGCTCACCGTCAATGCCATATATTCGAATAAATATATGAACTTCAGCAAATCATAGTATTAGTAATGCATATAAAAGCATTGCTGTCTCGGCATTCGTTGCTGAATCATTCGGCATTTATTGCTATTTCACCTTTCTTGACAATAAAACCGAAACGTTACTCCTGAAGGCGAGGATTTGATCCTCGTACTGTCAACAATGATGCGGGAATATGTACTGCAGTGCAGGGAGAGGGTGCCGGGGAAGTGAGGCCGGAGGGGATTTACCTCGAGTTATTCATGGGTAGTGGAACTCGCCGGGGCTGCGATCGCTTTGACCGTGTTCTTGTGTGGCTGCTGGCTTATTTTCAGACAGCGCAGGTTCGCCGCCTCGTGCACGAGAAAGAAGCGGCATGAAACCAGCTCTTCCCAAAACAGACGCTATTACTTCAACCCTTCCCGTCTCTTACAGCAATGGTTCTTTGGATACTCCCTCAATGATCTTTTTGATCATGTCCTTGTCCTTGCCCTTCACGCCAGCTCCGTCCAGTGCCCTGTCCAAGACCTCCCACACGCCTTTTTCGACAGCGCTGCGGGCAGCGTCCTTAATGTACCCCCGGTACTCCTTGGGTACGCCTATCTTACTGAGACCGTCGTCAAGCGTTTCATCCAGCTTTTCCCTGAGAACTTCCTCCAGGGACCGCCGTTTTATCGGCTCTGGCGGTTTCTCCTTGAGAATGCGGTTGAGTCGCTCCTCGGGCGTTTCCGGTCTTATCGATTCAGGCAGCTTCAGGACCGGAGGGGCCGCTTCTTTTTCAGGTTTCTTTGGGGCCGAAGCCGTTTCTCTGCCGATCTCGGGGAAAATGATGATCTCCGCTCTCCGGTTGTATCTTCTGTTCTCTTCTCTCTCCTTTGCTGTCCCGCCTGTTTCAGGACGCATGGGTGTTGATTCTCCATACGCTGCGCCG
>Ga0102851_10001369_pt1 | contig 13865 bp, 5 predicted proteins | sample Mud3Dept3metaG_FD_79558 | JGI IMG/M metagenome (GOLD analysis project Ga0102851, IMG submission 79558) | Freshwater wetland microbial communities from Ohio, USA, analyzing the effect of biotic and abiotic controls - Mud 3 Core 4 Depth 3... | ecosystem: Environmental > Aquatic > Freshwater >... | reverse complement strand
CCGTCCTGCTGTTAATTATTCTTTTGATTACCTTCCCAAATCAAATTCTTTCCAAGACGACCAAGGCATCGAAGGCGCCCAAAGCCCCTGCAAAAACTCCTCAGAAGACTGAGGCACAGGCGAGCCAAGCGACCTCGGGGAGCCTTCAATGTGATGCGCAGTCCGCTGTCTTGATGGATGGTCTGACGGGCCAGGTCCTTTACGAACAGAATCCCAATTTACGGATTGCTCCTGCAAGTTTCGTCAAAGTGATGACGCTCTATGTGGTCGGCGATGCCATTCGCGCCGGGCAAATAAAAGCGGATGATCTGGTAACGGTAAGCGAGACGGCGTGGAGAAGGGGGTGGAAGACCGAGGGCTCGAAAATGTTCATTAAGGTGGGAGAGCGAGTGAAAGTCGAAGACCTGATGAAAGGGGTCGCCATTGCCTCGGGGAACGATGCATGCGTCGCTTTGGCAGAACATTTGTCGGGTTCGGAGGAGGTCTTCGTTTCAAAAATGAATGAGAAGGCCAAAGCCTTGGGGCTGAAGGATTCTCAATTTAGAAACTCTGACGGGATGCCCGCCGAAGGCCAATATATCACAGCAATGGATATGGCGACCCTATCACGACGTTATATTGAGGACCATCCTGAGGCGCTCACCCTTCATTCCACGGTTGAATTCGAATTCAATGGAATCCGCCAGGGCAACCGAAACACTCTTCTGCAGAAGAATATCGGAGTGGATGGTTTGAAAACAGGCCATGTGAAGGAGGCGGGTTATCATCTGACGGCCACCGCGAAAAGGGATGGACAGAGGATGATCGCCGTGGTAATGGGTTGCGATAAGGTGAGCAAGAGGGCTGCGGAGGCGCAAAAGTTATTAGAATACGGATTTAGGAATTTTTCCACGGTAGAAGCTGTTAAGAAAGGTGCCACGTTTGGTCCTGTCAGGGTCAAAAGGGGAAAGGTGAATCAGGTAGCCCTTCTTGCTGCAGAAGAGGGGAGGGTGACTGTGGCGAAGGGTAAAGAGAATTCGGTTTCTGCGAATCCCCAGTTGCCAGAGTTTATCGTAGCTCCCGTTCAAAAAGGGCAGGGGGTAGCAAAAGTTTTTATCCAACACGAAGGCAAGGTAGTGAAAGAAGTTAATCTTCTTGCTTCTTCAAATGTTGAGAAAAGCATCATTCCTCCCTGGCCCATCCTTGTCGGAATCGGTTGTGGGCTTGCGATCGTTTTGGTATTCGGATTTTGGTGGTTTCGCCGGCCCAAAGCTAAAAAACTCTAAATACCCCTCTATCGTGACGATTGGACCAGGCTGGACTAAAGCCGGAGGACGAGAAGTCGGAGATACATTTTTCTATCGAACAAGAATGTTCTTTTGGGTTACCAGTCAGTTCCATATTTCCTTAAAATAATCAGCAAGGGAAGGATTGAAGGCTTGAACCTTCCTCTTGATTTCTTCCGACCGTACATCAACTGTCCAGGCATTCCAATCTTCCCTTTTCGGATCCATCCCCAGGATCTGCATTTCCCGGAGAGTATGGATTGAATATTGTACGGGGTCTTGCAGGCTCTTCCCGATGTCACCGACACAACACATCCGGGTCCCCTGGTAGCGGTGAAAAGCTCTTTCATAAAGTTCCTTCGTCGTAATAGAACCGGGGTTCATGACAGAGAGATCGGTTGATGGAAGTTCAGGGAGGTTTCCCGCTTTTGAGACCTCAAAGATACATTGCGAGAAGACGGGGATCAATTCCACGTTCTTCTTTAAACATTCTTGATAAATTCGCTGAATCCCCTCCAGGCTACCGCATGCTGTGATGACATAGACCTGCTTTGGTAGATGATGGACAAATCCATTTCTCAGGAAGTAAGCGATCGTTGAACCCGAGATAATGGCCGTGTCAGGGATCAGCCAAGTATCCCCCTGATATTCTCCGATGGAGTTTTGAGCGTGGATCTCCCAGTCCTTAGTTCCCTGGTTGAGCACACTTTGACGTTTGATGAATCCGGTAGGGAGGAGCAAGCGGTCGTAGGGTGGGGCGTACCCGAATGCATACTGAAGATCAAAAGGGTAGGCACCCCTGAGAATAAGGTATTGAGATAATTCCTTACCACTCAGTTGTTCAAAGAATAATTCGACAAAGGACTTGGCAGTATAACGGATCATATTGAATTTTGGCCGACCGCTGATTCCTCTTCCGAGGAGAAATTGTTGCCCCGTATCGCTTTCGATGACGTAAATCAGAGGCGGGATGGCCGGATCATTCCGGAGATGACGCACCTCCCACGCCTTGGCACTTCCAACTGCATTGATGCTGTAAGGGGTTCCTACATTTTCCAGAAAAGTACGTTCTGCCATTTAAAGTCTCCTTCATTTGGACAAAAAAAACGGAATATTGGAATAATGGAATATTGGGGAAGCAGAAAAAAAGATGCGGAGAAACGGAGACGCGGAGACCCGGAGGAGAATGATCTTTTTCTCCCCATCTCCGTGTCTCCCTATCACCCCATCAGAATCTTAACTCATTATTCCAGCATTCCATCATTCCATCTATTACTCATTTGGGTATTACATTACTCGGAAATTTCTCCGTATAGACTTTCTTTACATCGGGCATCTTCTCGAAGAGGCCAGCCTTAAACATCTCCCTTGCCACATTTTCCCATTTCTTGGGGAGAATGTAGCCGAAGCCATGCTTCTTTGTATCAGGGGTGATCATCAAAGCCTTCATCGGAGCCACGGCATCCATCTCGTGGGCAAAGTCGAGGCCTCCGTTAATCTTTTTCAAAATTTCAAAGGTCTCCTTCGGGTTTTCGAGAGCCCATAGGAACCCTTTGTATCTTCCTGTCACGACCGCTTGGACGACATCGGGATATTTCTTGATGATTTCGTCTGTCGTGAAAAGGACATTATCCATCCAGTCAATCCCTAAATCTTTGTAATCAATCGTGTAAAATGTCTTCCTCATTTTTTTCGTCTCGCGTTGGGCTGTGATCAGTTCGTTATAGGTCATTGCAGAGGCGAGCGGCCAGGTGCCGGCTAACCACGGTTTGATATCCCCGCCCTGGTTTTGAATGGTAAACTGTTTTTCCCATCCTTTACCCACAGCACATTTTGCTTTGGCATCATAGCCGATCCAGATGCCAAAGTCTCCCTTAATGTCTTTTGCGGATTTGATTGGCTTCCAGCTGATGATCCTCATGGCACTCGTCTGGAAATCAACGCTCAGGGCAACGAGATCGATTCCTTCCTTTTCTCTTGCCCGGATGATATTTTCAGGATAATCATTTCCGAAGGCGATGTTCCCAGCTCTCACTGCAGCCACCACCGTTTGAATCGGAGAGGATCCCGGTTCTCCCTGGACCTCTTTCACTTTGACCTTTCCATAGAAACCTTTATGCACACCCACCCAACCGCCTGCCGATTCCATGTGAACAAGCCAGGCTTCATGGACAATGGCCTCTTTTTCTTGGACCATGGCGTAATCAGGTAAACCGATAATCCCCAACAATACGAAGAATGATAAGATTTTTTTCATGCTCGTCCCCCTCCTCCTTACCTCACTTCGGGAATGGGGAATTCGCTCGCCTGCCAAAGCATTTGTGCGGCGAGCAGGGATTGCGGAATTTGCAATCCGAAATTATAAAATCTCCTCTCTGGTCAAGACTCCCATAAGAGGACCCTCCATTTATACAACCGTTGGGTTGACGGTTATGGGTTTCTGAAAAGAAGGAGAGGAGGTGCTCCGGTGGTATTCCTGAACCGACTTTACAGACATCCCTCTCTTCAGGGATTCAATAGCATTGACAACGGCTTCTGCGCCGGAGAGGGTGGTGACGCAGGGAATATTATGGGCAACGGATTGACTTCGTATGGCCACTTCATCTGCCTTGGGTTTCTTTCCGCTTGGCGTGTTAATGATTAGATGAATCTCTCCGTTTTTGATTTGATCGACGATGTCCGGCCGGCCTTCACCCACCTTGAAAGCGGTATGGACAGGGATACCATTGTTCGCCAAGACCTTTGCCGTTCCTTTGGTGGCCACGATCTCAAATCCGAGATCGATCAATTTTTTTGCGAGGAAGACAATGGACCGTTTGTCTTTATTCATGACACTGATGAACACTCTTCCTTTAAGGGGGATGTTCACCCCAGCCCCGATTTGAGATTTGGCAAAGGCCATCCCGAAATCAGCATCCATCCCCATGACCTCTCCGGTCGATTTCATTTCAGGACCCAACACCGTGTCGACCCCATAAAAACGGTTGAATGGGAAGACCGATTCCTTTACGGCCATATGATGGATTTCCACCTCTTCATCAATTCCCAATTCATGAAGTGTTTTACCTACCATCACCTTGGCAGCCACTTTTGCCCATGGCACCCCTGTCGCCTTGCTGATGAAAGGGACCGTCCTGGATGCTCTGGGATTGACTTCGAGGACATAGATGATATCATTTTTGATCGCGTATTGAATGTTCATCAAACCGACCACCTGGAGCTCCTTGGCTAACGCATAAGTATTTCTTTTCAAACCCTCAATCAAATCATCGGTCAGCGAATAGGGAGGCGTGACACAAGCGCTATCTCCGGAATGAATCCCGGCTTCTTCAATATGCTCCATAATTCCCGCGATGACACAAGTCTCTCCATCCGCAACCGCATCGACATCGATCTCTAAGGCATCTTCCAAAAATTTGTCAATCAGGATGGGATGTTCGGAAGAGGCCTCCACGGCGCGGCGTGCAAAGCCTTCTAAGGCCTCCTCATCGTAAACAATCTCCATCGCCCTTCCGCCTAATACATAAGACGGTCTCACGACGACCGGATACCCAATCTCTTCTGCAACCCTTCCCGCCTCCTCCACGGAACTGGCCGTGCCATTCGACGGTTGGATGAGGCTCAATTTCTTGAGAAGCGCTTTGAAACGTTTTCGATCTTCTGCGCGATCGATGTTGTCAGGAGTCGTCCCGACTATTTTCACCCCCGCCTTCTCCAGGGGCACCGCCAGATTGAGAGGAGTTTGGCCTCCAAACTGGACGATCACCCCGTCTGGTTTTTCAACATCGATGATATGGAGAACATCCTCAAACGTGAGGGGTTCGAAATAGAGTTTGTCGGAGGTGTCATAGTCCGTCGAAACCGTCTCCGGGTTGGAGTTCACCATGATGGTTTCATAATCCAGTTCTTTGAGGGCGAAAGAGGCATGAACACAGCAGTAGTCGAATTCGATCCCCTGGCCGATTCGATTGGGACCTCCCCCTAAAATCATGATCTTCTTTCTCGAAGAGGCTTTCGCTTCGTCTTCTGTCTCATAGGTCGAATAATAATAAGGGGTGTAGGCCTCAAATTCCGCTCCACAGGTATCGACCAGCTTATACGTAGGTAGAATCCCTTTCTCCTTTCGAATGGTACGGAGAGTGACTTCATCGAAACCGAGGAGGTAACCCAGCTGGTAATCAGAGAAGCCAAATTCTTTTGCTTTTCTCAAAAGAGAGTCGGGCAGTTGAAGTTGATCCGGAGTCAGAATCTTTTTCCAAAGCTCCAGATCCCTGACTTTTGTTCCGTAGGAGCGAATCTCATTCTCAAGGTCCGTGATCTCCTGGATATTGGTGAGAAACCAAGAATCGATCTTCGTCAGTTCGTGGATCTCATCGATTTTCATCCCCAAGAGCAGGGCCTGTCGAAGATAAAAGATCCTTTCCGCGCTCGGCGTGGTGAGTTTTTTCCTCATCTCATCAAGGAGGTTGAACCGCCCGGTTTCTTTCGATTTCTCGGTAGGGAAGGGGAATTTATCTTTTCCATCCGCTCCCAGGCCGTGTCTCCCAATCTCCAGAGAGCGAAGTCCTTTTTGAAGCGCTTCCTTGAATGTCCGGCCGATCGCCATCGTTTCACCGACGGACTTCATGGAGATGGTCAGCGTTGGATCTGCACCGGGGAATTTTTCGAAGGTGAATCTGGGAATTTTCACCACGCAATAGTCGATGGTTGGTTCGAAGCAGGCAGGTGTCTTCTTCGTGATGTCATTTGGAATCTCGTCCAGTGTGTATCCGACCGCTAACTTTGCCGCCATCTTCGCGATGGGGAATCCCGTTGCCTTTGAGGCAAGGGCAGAAGAACGCGAGACCCTCGGGTTCATTTCAATGATGACCATTCGTCCATCCTCAGGACGAATGGCGAACTGGATGTTCGATCCCCCCGTCTCCACTCCGATCTCTCGAATGGCCCGGATGGCTCCGTCTCTCATCCTCTGATATTCTTTGTCCGTCAAGGTTTGAGCTGGAGCCACGGTGATGCTATCGCCCGTATGGATGCCCATGGGATCGAAATTTTCGATGGAGCAGATGATGACCACATTGTCATTCAGGTCTCTCATCACCTCCAACTCAAATTCCTTCCAACCGAGAACGGACTCTTCAATCAGAATTTCCCCGATCATGCTCCACTCGAGTCCGCGAGCAGCCATCTCTTCGAATTCTTCAATATTGTAGGCCACTCCTCCCCCTGTTCCTCCCAGGGTGAAACTGGGCCGGATGATGAGAGGAAACCCGATTTCTTTTGCCACGTCCAAGGCTTCACTGAGTGAATAAGCTAGCCCGCTTCTCGGAAGGTCGAGGCCGATCTTCTTCATCGATTCTTTGAAGAGATTTCTATCTTCCCCTTTTTTAATGGCTTCATATTTGGCTCCGATCATTTGAACGCCATATTTTTGAAGTATTCCGGATTCATAGAGGGCGACCGAAACATTGAGGCCGGTCTGACCACCCAAGGTGGGGAGAAGGGCATCCGGCTTTTCCCGCTCGATGACCTTTTCTAAAATTTCCGGTGTGATGGGTTCGATGTAAGTCCGGTCGGCCATCTCAGGATCGGTCATGATCGTCGCAGGATTGGAGTTTACCAATACGACCTCAAATCCTTCTTCCTTCAAAGCCTTGCAGGCCTGAGTGCCGGAGTAGTCAAATTCGCAGGCCTGGCTGATCACGATGGGTCCGGAGCCGATGATCAGGATTCTTTTGATGTCGGTTCGTTTAGGCATAAACCATCCTTGGATGAAATCCCAATAACCAAATCCCAAGTTCCAAATAAATCTCAATGTCCAATTTCCAACGATCCAAACGGTTTGGTTTTGGATTTTGGTTATTGGTGCTTATTTGGAATTTGGTGCTTGTCATTTGGTGCTTACCAAATGGATCGATCTCTCCCACCATCCCTTACTCTTGATGTAGCTCCATCATTTTAATAAACTCGCCAAAGAGCTCTTGTGTATCGTGAGGTCCTGGGGAGGCTTCGGGATGATATTGTACCGAAAAGATCGGAAATCGCTTATGTCGCATCCCTTCCAGGGTCTGGTCGTTGAGATTGATTTGTGTCAATTCGACTTCTGCCGGGTCCAAAGAAAGGGGGTCAACACAGAACCCATGATTCTGGGATGTAATCATTACCTTGCCCGTTTTTAAATCTTTGACGGGTTGATTGGCTCCCCGGTGACCAAATTTCAACTTGAATGTTCTTCCTCCGAGTGCCAACCCCAGAAGCTGGTGTCCCAGGCAGATTCCGAAGATCGGTTTTTTTCCGATGAGCTGCCGAAGGGTTTCGATGGCATAGGGAACTCCTTCCGGGTCACCTGGACCATTGGATAAGAGAATGCCATCCGGATGAAGGGAGAGAATGGATTCGGCCCTGGAAGAGGCCGGGAGAACAGTGACCTGACAATTCCAATCGCAAAGGGAACGAAGGATGTTATATTTGACCCCATAGTCGAGAACAACGACCTTCGGTTCAAAGTGGGAGTTGGATGGTGGAAGGGGCTGGAGTGAAAATTGAGAACCATTTCTGGCAGCCCAAGGAAAAGATTTTTCGCAGGTGACCTCTCTTACTAAGTCGCGACCGATCAAGCCTGGAGAAGTCCTGGCCTTCTCAACGAGATGGTCCCGATTGAGATCCGCCGTGGACAGAACAGCTTTCATTGCACCTGCGACACGGAGATGCTTGGTGATGGCCCGGGTGTCCATGCCTTCCACTCCCATGATGCAGTGACGGATCAAGTAATAGGAGAGAGATCTGTCGCCACGCCAGTTGCTGAAAACGGAACTACTCTCTTTAACGACGAACCCTTCCACTTTCGGTCCCTGGGATTCAATATCCTCTTGATTGATTCCGTAATTTCCGATGAGGGGATAGGTCATGGTGACGATCTGACCTTTGTAGGAAGGATCGGTGAGAATCTCTTGGTAGCCGGTCATGCTGGTGTTGAAAACGGCTTCTCCCGCCTTTTCTCCTGAAAATCCGAAAGACCATCCCTCAAATACAGCCCCATCCTCCAATGCCAATAAGGCTTTTTGCTTAGATTTCATTCGCTCATCCGTTCAAATCCCCCCCGCCCCTCTTTGCTAAAGGGGGGAAGGGGGGATTTTATTATCCTCATAAAAAAAGACCCCCGATCCCGATTGGACAGGATCGAGGGCCCTTGATTTGTTTCAAACGTTTGATCATAAGCAATTTTTGTTTTCTTTTAACACACCCATTTGTGATTGTCAACCCTTCAGTCGCCCGCCTGCCCCGCTCTCGGTCTATTAATAATGCCTGCCGGTAGGCAGGGGGTCGGCAGGTAGGTTGGCTCTGAGGAAGTCCTCTAATCGTTAACCCAAAAAGCAGAGGTTTACGCGCTCGAATGGGTTGAAATTTTTAATCACCTATCATGCGTACAAATATATCTTTGTCTTGGTAGGCCTGGCCATTAATTTCTCAATTTTCGCTTGGATCTTCTTCCTCTCCGAATTATTTTCCCACGCCTTCCAGTCATCCACGCTCTGCCATGTGGTGATCACAATATAATTATGAGGGTCATCCTGGGCGCGAAGTGTTTCTCCTGAGATATACCCTCTTGATGGAATCGCTTTGGATCTCAATTCCCTGAGCATTTTTGCAAAATCTGATTCCCTCCCCTTCTTGACCTTCCGATCGATGATGATCCTCACTGCCATGTTCGCCACCTCCCATTTTCTTGGGATAATAGCAAGTCTCTATCTTTATTTCAAGGGAAATTATTTTAGCTATAGAGGGGCAGGGGAGAGGGCGTCCGTGCCCTTGGGAATCATCCTCGTCTTCGAGATGTCCTCTGCAACTTTTTCCCCGGGGAGGTGACTGCGATGCCTGGCTATTCCCCCTGCCCATATTTTTTTCAAATCAGTGGAAATTGGAGAATTGCTACAGTTCAGCAGTTTGAAAAACCGGTCTAATCCCCCTTCGTCCTCCTTTGTCAAAAGGGGGAAACTTCTCTCCTCCCTTTTGAAAAGCCTGCCTGCCGGTAGGCAGGGGAGGTTGGGAGGGATTTTACAAGGTAATTTCCAAACAACGAATAATTAGCGATGACATATAGATTCTTAATGCCAATTGCTGATTGATAATTGTTCATTTTGCAGTGATCTTTTAATGGTATCCCTCCAGTTCTCCCTTTGGTATTATCCACCGGAAACTTTCGGGAGTGATGGTCTCCAGATTTCCGTCAATCAAAGCGGTAAGATGACTGTTCTCCCTGGAGATGCCAAAGCTGAAAATGTTCTCTAGGTTCATCAGACGATCCACGATTTCTCCCCACTTTTTCCCGTCAATCGCCTGAACCATACAACTTTTGTACTGAGCTTCTTCCAATCTCACTTTGGGATCATAGAAGATGATCTCTCCGGCAGAAGCCCCGGCCAGTATCTTTGCACCTTTATAAGGAGAGTCCATTCGACGAAGAATTCCGTCGTCTCCTCGATAAAGACCTAACATGATTACCGAACCTCCCATGAATGCCTGGCAGAGATGTTCATAGGCCGTGCCGACAATGTTGACCTCCAGTCCAGGACCCCGCGGGTCGCTCACAGCGCAGACCCACCCACGGTCTACGACATTACCCAAGATGTTGAATGTTCCTCCCTTTGCAGAGTATCCCGTCACTTTGCCCGCATCACCGTGAATCTCTAATGTGCCGGAGTGCATAACCATCCCGGTGAAATTCTGGGCGTGGCCGTGGACCCTTACCAGGGCACCCATATTGAATGCGCCGCAATACTCGCCGGGGCTTCCATAAACATCTACTGTCGTGTCCGAGGTGTCCCCAGAGCCCATACCCATCCCGATGCCGCGCTGGCCTCCGACTCTGTAAACGACGAACCTTCGCCATCCCATTCGATGAGCTTGATCGAGGAAAGGACTCAGGACGTTTAAAGCGTCCACTCCTTCAGGCCGAAACCCTCGCGCATCCACAACCAGCACCTGTTTCATCTCTTTTGGCGGTTTGAGTTTTCCGGCCTCCGCAAGGGTCACGCGGAGCATTTCATTTCCACCATTCACACGGTCCAAAAATGAATCGATCTGCTCGCGAGCGATATGAATTAAGGCCCCTCTGTCTTTACCTCCTGTATCCCAGCCGGCCAGATGGTCATGAATTTTGGACAATTCCTCGAGCGCCTGGACAGGAGGAAAATCTCTGGCCAATTCCTTCAGAGCTCCCTCAAAGTGAGAGAATTTCCATCGGGGCAATTTTTCCTGAAAATAGACTAAAGGATTTGGTCCGGACTCACTCTTTTCAGAGGAGCCGGAAGAGAAGGCGGGTTCTGGGGAAGGGAATGTCCCGTGTGGAATATCGATTTTTTGGCCAAATTTGTCCAGAACCTCGTGACCCGTAATCCTTCCCGTCTCATCATAGAACACCCTGCTCACCATGCCCGGGTTGACTGTGAAGGTCAGAGGAGTCACAGTGCTTTTCATCAACCCGAGGCGATAAAGCTCCTGCAGCCCAGCATCACTTCCCTGCTTCTCCGAGCAGATAATGCTTATAAAGTTTTCGCCGTCGTCGTAGAGCATGGCCACATTGGGTCGGAGCAACGAGGGATCGATGATGTCGAGCCTCTCAATCACTCTGTGATAGGGGTCGATGCGACCACAGAGATATTGGTACGGGCCATCCGGAGCGCTTTCCAGTTCCACCTCCTGGACACGCTCGAAGCGCTCCCTGCTCTCAGGCGTTAACTGGGTCAGGTTCCATCCCGTTGTCGGAGAGAAGGATTCGACCAGCGCATCAAACGGATAGTGAAGGTACTGGCTGAGCAGATGAAGTTTGAGAGAGGCAACCGCTGTGTCGGTCTGAGCCAGGGGCGTTAAATTAAATTGAGACACCCTGTTCAGCATCGTTCGATAATTCGTTGTCTCGCCATTATGCGTCAAGGCGGTGTGGAGTTCGGCAAAAGGATGGGCGTTCATCTGATCGACCACAGAGCCCGTGGCCAGACGGCGGTGGATGACATTCACCGGTGCTTCAGGAAGTTCCCAAGGAATTTGCCTGCCATCGCTCTTCCAGCAACCGGAATTCTTTCCACAGGAAAGGACGGCTACTTTCTTCTGCTGGCGTTCCACATAGTTTTCTTGCGTGATCTTTCGAGAAAGTCGATAGATGTACTCGTCCTCAGCCTCCTGCAAAAATTCCTTATCTTCCTTGTAATTTTCGACGGTCAGCCTCGAGTAACGCATCTGTCGCGGCGGCCAGATCGGGTCATTCAGCAGATCTTTTTCGATGAAGCGATGCAACTTATCTTGATGAACCCGCACGAAGAATCGGAAAACATCCCCCGGGTCTTTCTCACCGAAGCATCGGAAGTCCTGCTCGTGTCCTTCTCGATCGAGTCGGTACGGTGTACGGCACTTCTCCAGGTCACCTTCGAACCCTTCTATTTCAAGACCTTTGAAATACTGTTCTGAGATTTCCTGCATGATCCGGTGCCGGTTGGATAAAACCGTCTGCCTGGACCTTCTCCGTATTTCTTCGGGGTCAATATCCGGTTCTCGAATCACGTATTCCTGCTCGACTTGCGATTGGAGCGTGCCCTTGACCAATACATGAATCGCATAGTGATCCATATGAAGGGGATAACAACCTCCCTTCCAAATGCCAACGCCATCCATTCCTCGGTTCGCCATGCGATCGAGCATGAGATCCATGACATGACTCGGGATGAAATGATTGGATACAATGGCAGCCACTCCGCAATCCGATGGAGCGGGAATGGGTTCCGCAGTTGATGGTACGGAAAGAGGTTCTTCGGATTCTTTCTTTCTCGAAGGCTCGGCCAATGAAATTTCTAACCTGCGCCGCCGCCGGTCCTTCACCCTCTCTTCGAGGAGGGGCCACTCGACACACTCATACCGGCCCCTGAGCTCTCGAATATCTTCCATGCCCAGGGCGGAAAGGGCTCTGGCTGTTTGGGCCTGGAGAATAGCACGAAAATTAATGATCTGCTGGGCATTCACTTCCACATCGCGGAGCAACTGCATTTTCGGCTCGATGGTGGAGATGCCGCTGCGGCATCCCGACTCGCAGTTGCGATCCCGAACGCAACCAATGGCAACAAGGTCTGCCGTACCGAAAACGACTCCATCCAGTCCTAAGGCAACTCCCTTGATCACGTCCCCCCACGTGCGAAATCCACCGCTTCCCATGAAGACCACATAGCCTCTCAATCCATCGTCCATCAATTTTTCGTGGCAGATGGGGATCGCATACTCCATGTGCATCCCCATCTGGCCCTTGATGATGTCCGGCGCTGCACCCGTTCCTCCACGGGGGCCATCCAGCCAGACCTCGATGACCATCTGGTTATCTTTGGCAATACGAGCGAGGCCGGAGACGATGAACTCAATGTCAGGAGAAGGAGAGACCTTAATACAGATGGTGGTGCGGCGGTTGATCATGCGTACAGCGTCGATGAATGCCTTCACATCCTCGATGGAGTAGCAGTTGTGAAAAGGAAAAGGAGAGATGAGGCTGACCCCTTCCGCCACGCCTCTCAGCCTCGAGACCAGGCCGAACACTTTTCTTCCGAGCAGATGCCCACCCACACCCTGTTTGGCTCCCTGGCTATAGGCGATGACCACACGGCGAGCCCGCCGGATGGACTCCTTGGTGACTCCAAAGAGTCCTGTCTTGAGTTGTGTGGAGACATAGGGTTCATCATCAGGCGTGACGATAGAAACATACTGAATTGGCATGGACGCCGGGTACTTTTTCAATCCCTGCAGCACCCCCTGATAGCCGTTAGATTCATCCAACTCCTGGTGGACGCGCTTGATCACGTCCTCGACAGGAATGAGCTTTCTTTCTTCCATGATCCGGCCTAACAGGACAACCTGTTGATCGGTCAGGTCCAGGGGATTCCACTTCGTGTCAAGGACAAATACGGTCGGATAACCTCCCTCACCCGTATCCATTTGGGTTCCGAGGGTCCGCGTCGCGAGGACGCGGGCGCGCCAGGTCCCCGGGCCGATGGACCCAACGGACATCCCGGCTCCGATGAAGGGTGCCTTCAACCGCAATTGGGTGGAGATCTGAAGGCCGGTGGATACCTTGTCCAGCCTTTCCTCCGGGACCGTGTCAGGATTTTGCTGAAACTTGACATGGATAAAATCGAAACCATCTCCAAGATTCCCACGCTCCTCTGTATGGGCAAGGAATAGGGTTTCCCGATCGCCACTCGCCATGTGGCCGACAGAGGCAATGAGCGAAGCTGGCCACACATAATCGCGATCGAAGATGCGATAGCACGAGGGCTTGAGGTCACAATTGTAAAAACGATGCGGAGGGTCTGTGGGCTGAATGAGCGCCTTCAGTTGACTGTAGCGCCATCCGAAGCCATCTCCCTCTCTCTCGATACGTGCCTTGTTGCAATCACGGTTTCGTTTCAGTCGCTCTTCGTTCTTGAAGATGTCGTAAATCCTCTCCTCCAGGTCATCAAAAATGAGCAGCCGGTTTTCTTCCCCCACGGTCTTTTTGATATCTTTGAACCCGGAAGCTCCCAGAACTTCAATGATCTGTACATTCCAGACCCGAATGAGGTTGGCGAT
>Ga0102851_10001368_pt1 | contig 13867 bp, 12 predicted proteins | sample Mud3Dept3metaG_FD_79558 | JGI IMG/M metagenome (GOLD analysis project Ga0102851, IMG submission 79558) | Freshwater wetland microbial communities from Ohio, USA, analyzing the effect of biotic and abiotic controls - Mud 3 Core 4 Depth 3... | ecosystem: Environmental > Aquatic > Freshwater >... | reverse complement strand
TGCCAGGGCCTGATCGTCACGCGGGTCGGCGATGACAAAACCCTCCTGGCCTTGGGTGATGATCCCACTGGCCCCGTTGGAATGAGTGGTGATCACCGGAAGTCCGCTGGCCAAGGCTTCGAATACCGTGAGGGAACAGGCATCGTAAAAAGTGGGGTGAACCAGGAGGTCTGAGGCGCCATAATATTTTTCCGGTTCATCGGTAGACCCTACGAAAATCACTTCCTCGGAAACCCCCTTTCCCCTGGCCAATCGTAAATAGGAATCTTGATGATCCCTTCCCAGAACCAGAAGTTTAAAAGAAGGATGGCTTGCCTTCTTCAGCTTAGCCAATGCCCTTATCAGAAAACCCAGTCCTTTCATCCGGAAGTTGTTTGAGACGAAGAGAACCACCCATTCATCACCCACCCCATGTCGTCTTCTGATCTCTTCACGATATTGACGGTTCCTGGGGTGAAAGTGCTCGGTATCGACACCGTTATAAACAACCGCAATTCTTTCCGCGGGAACCCGGTACCACTTTATCATGTCCTGCTTCACCATATCCGAAATGGCAACGATCTTTCGTAAACTCCCACTTTTATAGGGAGCATCCTCAATCCAACCGTTGATCCATTGTTTCGGGCTCAAGACCCTCCCTAAGAATTTCATCATCCATAGGATCGGATTGTCGTAAGCCCCGAGGCTTCGCCAGAACCAAGCCCAGTGAATCCCTCCGTGGGGCTGAAGAACATCCGCCCTCAATGTATTTCCGACTCCGAAAGTAATGTCATACTTCCCGTTCTCCATCTCTTTTGTCGCCCTCATCGCAAAAGAAAGCAGTTGAAGGCTCTTCGGAAACGAGATTGTTTTGATTGGATGGAAATGGATCTCTGAATTTTCTTCATCATGATGCTCTGCGTAGACATGCACCTCGTGGCCTTCAGTGGCCATTCGTTTACAGAGGTCAACCAGGTATCTTTCGGCCCCTCCCTTCTTCTTAGAGAATTCCCGAAGGCCTATCGCAAATCTCATCTTTTTCATACATACAACGAATGACACGAATGATAATGATACGAATCATCCGTCCTATTCGTTACGCAAGAAGGACTCAATCCCTTCTGCCACTTCCTCCATTTCGGATCCCTTCATCCCTGGAAAGAAAGGAAGGGAGAGAATCCTTTTGGACCACTGATCCGTCAGAGGAAGATCTTTCTTCTGATATTCTATCTCCCGATAAGCCTTTTGAAGAGGAATGGGAGTGGGATAATGAATGAGCGTCTCGATCCCCTTCTTTTTCAAAAAAGCTTGAAGAGAGTCCCTCTTCCTCGTGTTGATCGTATAGAGGTGATAGACATGCCGGGCTCCCCGTTTCTCTGAGGGACATATGACACCGCAAGGCAGTAGCTTCTCCGTGTAGATTTTCGCCTTTCTTCTCCTCTCCTCATTCCATTGATCCAAATATTTCAATTTTACCCGAAGCATGGCTGCTTGGATTTCGTCCAACCGACTGTTGTGGCCCTTCAGCACGTGTTCATGCTTTTTCCTCTCTCCGTAGCATCGGAGAAGTCTCAGCTTTTGATCATATTCTCGACGGTCTGTCACTACCATCCCGCCATCCCCATACCCTCCAAGGTTCTTAGTCGGATAGAAACTGAAACAGGCCATGGCCCCGAACGAACCCACCTTCTTCCCTTCACATTTTGCTCCATGGGCCTGGCAGGCATCTTCGATTACGGTCAGATCATAACGATCTGCAATTTCCATAATGGAGTCCATCTCAGCCGGGTGACCGTAAAGATGAACAGGGAGGACGGCCTTGATTTTCTTCCTCCCTTTTTTTGTCTTTTCGCGCTTCAAAAGGAGCTCCAAATGATTGGGATCCATGGTATATGTCTTGGCATCGATATCGACGAAGACGGGCCTCGCCCCGGTAAAGGAGATCGCAAAGGCTGTGGCCACAAAGGAATTGGCCACTGTCACCACTTCGTCTCCTTCCCCGATGCCGGCTGCTTTCAGGGCCAGATACAGGGCATCGGTTCCAGAACCCACTCCGGTTCCATATCGAACCCCGCAATAATGAGAAAACTCCTTTTCAAAGGTAGAAACCTCTTCTCCCAGAATGAAGCGGCCTCTCTCAAAAACCCTACGGGTTGCCGAGAGAACTTCACCTTTGATCACTTTATACTGCCTATTCAGATCAACGAACGGAACCACTCACAACCTCAACGTGCGATTTCCCCATCCCCCTCCAACTCCCCCTTGAAGGGGGAGGCTTAGATAGTTCTCTCCGGTAATACTTCCTCCCCTTCAAGGGGAGGGCGACGGAGGGGATGGGTCAACGCAATCCGAAATCTGATATAATTACTCCCAATATTCTTTTCTATACTTCCTATAGTATTCGATCGCCCTCCGAAGCCCTTCGTCTAAATCTATCTTTGGCTTCCAACCCACCATGCGTTTGATCTTGGAGATATCCGTATAATAATCTCCTGGTTCGACTTCTTTCCTCTCCTGGGTAAATTCAGTAAAAGCCACTTTACCTGTTCCGGCAATCTCTACAATCTTCTTTGCCAAGGCGATAAAGCTGATGGGAATACCCGTCCCCACATTGAATACTTCTCCGTAAGCCTGATCGCAGGTGGCCACTCGTAAGAAACAATCGACGAGGTCGTCCACATAGAGAAAATCTCTTAAAATCCTGCCGTCCCCAAAAACGGGAATGACCTCGCCGTCGATCGCTTTTCGGATAAACCAATTAAGGACACCATATTCATCATGGGCCATTTGGTGTCGGGGGCCATAGGTGTTGGTGATCCGAAGGCAAGTCCCCGGAATTTTGTGAACATCGTCGTAGACAAGAACCATCTTTTCAGCGGTTAAATTGGTCACCGCGTAAATTCCCTTGGGATTGGTCGGGTGATCTTCCCCTACCGGTAACGTGACGCTCGAACCATATTCCCCCCGGGTTCCCGCAAAAACAATTTTCGCCTCTCGGTTATATTTTCGGCAGGATTCAAGCAGGACCAACGTCCCCCTGCAATTGATGTCCAGATCCTGAATCGGATTTCGGATGCTGTCTACATGATTCACCTGCCCGGCGAGATGAAAAATGATTTCCTCTCCCTTCACTAAATAATCCATGGAATGGCCGTCCCGCACATCACTGAAGTTGATGTGAATGCGATCGACGATCTCCTTCACGTTGGAAAGGTTTCCTCCCAGGCGAGGCATCATGTTGTCCACAATCGTCACCTCCGCCCCTAATTCGATCAATCGAATCGACAGATTGGACCCGATAAAGCCCAACCCCCCTGTCACCAAAACCTTCTTTCCTCTGAAAATCTCTTGATCAGGAGTCATCCTTCCTCCCCTCTCTCAGAGCGTCAACCCTTCGGCTCGGCGTTGTTGAATGTGTCAATTCCCATAGTTTTGCATACTTGATAAAGACATAGAACATGGTTGAGACGATGATCACGAAACCTGGTAACCCATCCCGAAACCCTAACTTTAGGAGATACTCTTTGATGAATCGAAACGGAGGGTGGAAAAGAAGTTTCAAAAGGCTAAACGTTTTTCCATTTTCTAAGAGATCCTGTGCCGCAATTTTAGAATATTTATCGATCGTCTGGATTTGATCCGAGATGTTTCCATAGGTATAATGAAAATACTGATTTTTCAAGACTCCGATCTTCCCATCCACCACCAATTTGGCATGGAGCCCCCCTTCCCATCTCCCTTTGTTCCTTCGATATAGACGAATCTCGCCATCCGGATACCATCCTCCGTATCGAATCCATCTCCCCAGGTAGTAAGTCCGGCGGTAAACAAAATATCCATCTGTGTCATTTGCCTTTCTATTGATTTCCGCCCGAATCTCCTCAGCCAGCTCTGGAGGAATTTCCTCATCCGCATCCACGAACATGATCCAATCCCGCGTGGTCAGATCCGCGGCATACTGGTACTGGTCGCGATGTCCCGTCCAGGCCCGCTGAAATAGCTTATGGACATACTGCTTGCAGACTTCGTAGGTCCCGTCCTGGCTGAACGAGTCAACGACCACCACCTCCTCCGCCCAGGAAAGGCTCTGCAGACACGGCTCAATCGTCCTGCGATTGTTGGTCGTGAGGACATAGACTGAGACAGGAACTTTCTCACCCAAGCCAGCCACCGTGCTCACCTTATTTATTACAACCCTGCCGACGAAATCCCAATTTCCAAGCTCCAAATTACAAATAATAACCAATTACCAAATTCCAATGACCAGACTTGAAATAAAAGACTGGGAATATTTCATGTTTGCCTTCGTTTGGGTCATTGGAATTTATTTGGGAGTTGGGATTTGGTGCCTGCCGGTAGGCAGGAAATTTGAGCAAGTTGCCTCAATTTCTTATCCGCGACCTCTTCGACCTCATCCACGGTGATGAGGTCCATGCATCGATGATCCGTTGGACAGACCCTCTTCCAGCAGGGACTGCAAGGGACATCCTTTCTCACGACCTCGTGACCCTCCCCCCATGGCCCTGTCACAAGGGGAGGCGTTGATCCGAAGAGAGCGACGACCGAGGTGCCAACAGCAGCGCCGACATGCATCGTTCCAGTATCATTGGTAACAAGGAGCGTGCACCGCTCCAGAAGTGCAGCCAGTTGAAGCAAACCTGTTTTACCGGTCAAGTCTACCCCCCGCGCCCCCACATGATTTAGGATCTCTTGGACAATGGGACGCTCTTCCTCCTTCCCGAATAAGAGGACCCTGGCTTGCCACTTCTCCGAAAGCCTCTTTCCCAATTCGCCGAATCGATCCGGGTACCAGCATTTGGCCAGCCCATAAGTGGCACCGGGGTTCATACCGATCAGGGGCTTTCCTTCCCGAACCCCCAGGTCTTTCAGCACCCGATCTGCCCACATCCGTTCTTCCCCTCTAAGAAATATCTGAGGAGAAGGAAGACTGCCTAACTTCCTCAAAGACTCGATCAGTTTCTGATAATAATAGACCCGATGGACACGAAGGATCTCTTTCGTTCGCCGAACTCCGTGGGTAAGGAAGAGAGAGCGCCATTCATCTTGATAACCAATTCGGATTGGGATGCGAGCTAAGTAGATATGAAGTGCAGAACGGAAGGAGCGTGGAAGGATGACGGCCAGATCAAAATTTCTTTCCTTTAAAGATTGACTGAGGTTTAAGTCCTCCCAAATCGAACCAATCCCCCCTTTCTTTTGAAAAGGAATGATCTCATCAACGTAGGGGAATGTCTTCCATAAGTCGACAAGATAACTTGGAATCAGGATGGCTAAGTGGGATTCGGGAAAGAATGTCTTTAATTGTTGAACCGCCGGATAGGTGACGATCGTGTCCCCCACCCAGTTTACCCCTCTTACCAATATACGATTGACTTGGCTAAAATCGTTTTTCAAAACAGTCTTCCTTAATTAAAGTAAACATATAGGGCATTCATCGCGCAAAGTCAATAGCAATATATTTTCAAGGAGTTAGACTTAAAATCTCCTTTGTTGCTTTAAAGACGTCATCCGCTGAGACGGCTTTTACACAGAGAAGCTCTTTGCAGGGATAGTTATGACAAGGATTGCACCCCACTTCTTTCCTTATCTTGATGTGACTTCCAAGGGGCTCGTTTTCAATCGGATCGGTGGGTCCGTAAATGACGACGACAGGGATTCCCATGAGGGAGGCAACGTGCATGGGCCCCGTATCCCCCCCGATATAAAGATCACACTGTCTGTATACCTCTCCTAACTGTGTCAAGGACTCGGTTTTGGGGCCCAGAAGAGATGGTTCCTTCATCTGTCTTCGAATGCTCTCTACCCACTCGAGCTCTTCAGCTCCCCAAGTGAAAAGAACGGTGGCACTCAGTTCCCTAACCAATCGATCCGCCAATCGGGCATATTGATCAGGCGGCCACCGCTTGAAAAGAGCCTTGATGCTCGTTCCCGGATGGATTGCAATCAATGGTCTGTTCAGGGGGGGTGCTGAAGACTCAAGGAACGAGGCCACATATTCTCGGTCCGCCGGAGGGATATGAAGACTATATTTGACATCCCTCACCTCGAATCCCATCCCTCGGAGGAGCGCGAAGTTCCTCTCAAATCGGCTGATCTTTTCCTTTGGAAGTCTCACCTTCAGATTCGAAAATAAGAAATTCCCTTCTTTCGTTGAACTTCGATCATATCCAATCCTCTTGCGAGAACCTGAAAGAAAAGAGAGGAGTCCGCTTTTAAGAATCCCGTGAAAATCGAGTACCACATCAAATTTTCGCTTCCGAAGACCTGCGATGAATCGCCGCATCTCCCTGATCGTTTGCCAAACCGTCCCCAACGACTTCATTCCTTTCGTCCACCTTTTCCTCGGAAACAGAATCACGCTATCAACCTCCGGTTGACTTTCGAGGAAAGCCTGGGAGGGTTCTTCGACGATCCAGGTGATGGAGGAGGAAGGAACCTGTTCTTTTAGTGCCTTCACCGCAGGGAGTGTTCGGATAACATCTCCCACCGCGCTCAGCCTCAAGACTAAAATCTTTTGAGAATTCATTGATGAAAGATTATCCTATTACCGCCCGATTTTCAATGGGAAAACGGCACTTGCACACCCTCAGGTTTCTCTCTACTCGACCGGGGCGGTCCCTGAAGAGACTTCATCAGCCCAACCTTTTAGGGTTTCGTTACATAGGCTTCAATAAAAACCCATGCTCAAAGCCTTCGGACGCTTCACCTTGTTTGCCTCAAACGCGGGCCTTATGAAGCCTCAGAGGGGACTCACCCTGGTCATGGGGAAGCAGAAATTGGGGAAGGCAGAAAAAGACAGGAAAACTATCCGGTGAGGCAAACCAAGAATTTTTCCGGTAAGCTCTTTGTTTTACCCTTTGAGTCGACACAGATATGTCGGGTCTCTCCCTCGGCAATGACCTCCTCCTGATCTTTGCGAAGGACCTGATACCCAAAGGTAATCATCCGTTTATTAACTCCCTTCAGTCGAGTCCGTACCACAACGGTTTCATCGTACCGGGCAGAATTCCGATACCGGCAATTGACATCGGACACAACGAGTTTATACCCCAACGCCTCCAGATCAGCGTATCGGAACCCCCTCGTTCTGCAGAACTCAGACCGTCCGACTTCGAACCAAATAAGGTAGTTCGCATAGTAAGCCACCCCCATCTGGTCTGTTTCAGCATACCTCACCCGAATGTCAACCTCGATGGTATCGCTCACGTTGACTCCTGATTGATTTTCAGAATCTGCTCAGATATCTCTGAGGGTGCATTGACTAGGTTAGAGGTCAAAAGATTTCTTTTTACCATCCAATCATAAATGAATCGGGCAAATTCCTTCGACATCATCGGGGAATAATGGGCGAGATCCACATAGAGGGCTTCCTGTGTATCCTTCTGAATTTGGGCGCACCACAAGAAATTCTCCCCCAATGGATGATTTTGGACATATTCCCACATCATCGGATAACCAACGGCTGAATAACCATGCCGCCCGAAACCGGCCTTCCCGAAAGGGTGGAGCGTCAGATCGTATTGATAGGTTGGAACCGGTTGCCACACAAAAATAGATTTTGTATTGAAGGATGAAGAAACCGCCTCAATCATTCTTTTATTTAATGTATAACGCTCAATGCATCTCATCAGCTTTGCAGGATGAGAATCCCGATAACGTTCTTTTGCAGGGCCCATGTCCCGGTCAAACAGCGCATCCTTTACCGTTTTTCGGATGATTCGAAAAGTCTGTATCACTCGTGATCTCTTCCTTAATTCCTTGAACCAAAGCTGGCGGATATCCCCTGCGAGAAATTTTTCGAAAGATTTTGAAACCGCCGTCCCTTCATTCTCGTAATAAAAGAATTCATTCAGGCCATCGATAAACAGCGCCACGTCGGGTAGACGGTGTGCTGCCACGAGTTGTTCAAAAAGAATTCGCTCTTGGGTAGAATAGTAATGTCCGCGACCAAAGTTGTAGACCGCAGCAGCTTTTTTCAATGCTCCGGCCGAAAGAAAGTCCTGCAAATGCGAAGCGATTGTTTGGTCGTCCGGGACTCCGTACCCGAATGCAGTGGACCCCCCAAAGATAAATATGACAAAATACGTTTCTCTGTCCGGTGGCCAAGAAGCCTGATTTTTCGATCTCCTAAATCCATTCGGATCAACGTTCACATACTTTCCAATGCAGGGACTTTCTCTAAAATGTGTATAATCCTCAAAGGCATAGGATCTTGACCAAGTTTCTTTGAGTAATTGTAAAATTTCGTCTTCACCCATCGATGGATAAAGTCCCTGAAGTAATGTCTCCCCATACCGAATGGTGCTGGGAATCATAAGGTTTCTCGTATTGATTCTTTTCACCATCACCTCTTACGAACCCCTACGCCTGTTCTTAAGAGCAACGGAGCCGGACAGATTGGGTAAATTAATGAGGACATTTCCCACAGATGGGCATCTCTTTCCTGTTTGTGCGAAGCTCGGTCAGCATCGATTTTCGCTGTTTTCCGTTAAAAATTTCACTATATCTCTCTTCCCTTAGATTTCCGAGTTCAAAAGGTCTTGGATAGACACAACATGGAACGACCGTCCCGTCAAAATCAACATAGAGATATTTTCGATGCAACTGATAGCATCCTTTTTTTAAAACAATGTGTGGCTGCTCCGTCCGAGTCTTAACAGATTCTGGCAGGATATACCAATCTCTGAAAACAGGAGTCCAGCCCAGTGGAGTGAGCAGGTCTTTCCATCTTCTCCGTCCCTCCGGAGTTTTGCTAATGGTGATGGTGAATAATTCGATCTTTGGCGAATGTCGGTCCCTCAACTCTTTTGCTTTGATCAAAAATTCCATCAGTTTTTCATACTTTCCTGGTGGCCTTAAACGCTCGTAATCCTCTCTTGTCCCGTCCCCATCACAACTGACCCCAACCTCATTGATCACTCCTATTCGAAATATATCTGCCAGCACTGGAAAATTATGATGCTGTGCATTCGTTAACAAAGAAACCGTTCGAATGCGGTATCTTTGTCCGGGTATCTTTCTTAAGATATCTGGAACGTTCGGATGCAATAAAGGTTCTCCGAAATTAAAGAGGTTGAGCCTTTTCAGAAAAGCGATATCGATATTCTTCAGAATGGTACCGAAATCATCTACCGTCATGAATTGCACGGTTGGCCGTATCGTGGAATTCGGGCAACCCACGCACCTGAGCTGACATCCGTGGACAATATCGATACCGACCCGGTCAAGATAAGAAATTCTCTTCCTTCCGCTTACCCTGCTTAAAAACTGTTTAAATCTCGTCAATCCATACCCCTTTCCTGAGGACGACTACTCTCATTCTTTCTTGTTTGCACCAATCCTATTCTAATCATAAGGCCCTCAAATACTCGGGCCGCAACAAATCCGGATCTCTCCTCCGGAGAACTTCTCGAATCCGCTCGAGAGCTTCTTCTTTCTGCTCTGGCATTTGAATTCGAAGAGGAAGGTAGTTGGAGGCGTGATTAGAAGCAAAAAAACAGTGACTGAATTGACAATTCGTGATCATCATCTCCAGCTCTTGGATCAAGCCAAAGGCCGTTGGCAATTTTAACTTTCCCGTTTCGATCTCCTTCTCAATGGGTGTCCCACGAACGGTCATGAGAGAAAGGGCGCCCACGTAGTCCGGATCCATCTCCGAGAGGACTTTTCCGGTCTCTACGGCATGGACCCGGCTTCGCTCTACACCGCCGAGGCCCAAAATCACGGTCACCGAGAGAAGGATTCCCGATTCTTTCACCCTTTTCCCGGCCCGGATCAATTCTTCCACGGTCGCATTCTTCTTAATCCTTTTTAATATCTCCGGGTCTCCTGACTCCAGGCCCAGATAGATTATTCCCACACCCAAATCTTTTAGGGTTTTTAGTTCGTCTACACCCTTTCGAAGGATATCCTTCGCATTAGCGTAGATTCCAACCCTTTCCAGCCCCTTTATTTTCTTTCTCAGATAGGACAGGATTTGAAGCAATTTTTTTTGTGGAATGATCAGGGCGTCCCCATCGGCCAAGAAGACTCTTTGAATCCGATAAGGACTCACTTCGTCGATATCCTCTTTGATCTCTTCGAAGCTCTTTATTCGGAACCGCTTCCCCTGATAGGCACTGCAAAACGTACATCGATTGTAAGAACAACCCACCGTGACCTGGAGGATTAAGCTGTCTGCTTCACTGGGAGGTCGGAAGATCATCCCCTCATACTTCATTTAGAATGCTCCTTTTTTACTTGGTTTTTTGTCATCGAATTGATAAATGATCTCTCCCTCCTTGACCATCCCTAACTCCTTCCGAGCAATTTCCTCGATATAGCGTCTATCGGTCTGGAGACGTTTGACCTCTTCCCGCAACTTCTGATTCTCCTCTTCCAATTTTGCATTTTTCTCCTTGATCCGGGCCACCTCCTTCTGGATACGGAGGAGGTTGAAGATCCCTTTTTCCCCAAAGAAGGTGAATATTCCAAGAATCAAAAGAAAGATAAGGATGAAAAGGAGAACACGCTTTTTTCTCATTTCATGTTTTTTGCCTAATCTTCGATTAAATTACTGGAGCTTAAATTTTATAGGGATGGTTCCCCATTGCTCAACCTGCAATTGATCTTTCGGCAGCGGGGCGAACCTCCACTGTTTTAAATATTGGATGGCAATCCTTTCCAACCCAGTATCCCCTTTGACCGAGGGGACGATTCGATCCACCGTCCCATTGGGTAAGACCCAGAGCGTCAACTCGATTTCTGCCTCCACTTTCACTTTGACCTGTGGGGGATTGGGCCTTTCCAGAATTTTCCGGCTGATGAGAGACCCCTTTATCCCCAGCCGAAGGTTTTCCTCCAGGGGCTTCTCTTCTGCACTTCCTTCCTTGCCGCTCAGGAGCCTTCCGATCACTTTCTCCGTTCCCTTATCCTTTAGAGGAATTAAGTCGGTTGTATCTTTTGTCGTAGGACTAGGAGCTTCCGGATAAAAAAGATCCTCCTTCTTTTTTAAATATTCTTTGACTTCCTGATCCATTTCCTTAAACTCTTTGGAATTCTTCAGGGTTTTCATCTTCTCTGCATTGCTTGGAGATTCTAATTTTTTTGGCCGAGGATATTCTGAGGCAAGAGCTCTCCAATCTTCCCGGGCACTCGCTTCCTCCATCTTCTTAAGAATGACTTCTTCTCGTATCCGTTTCTCCTCTGGAGGGATCATGTTCTTTTCCCATCCCAAAATCCTTTTGCTTTCGTGGGTCAGGACGCTCCATCCTTCGTTGAGACGGACACGGAGGGTGGGGGCGAAAATGAAAATTGAGGACAAACATCCAATGAGGATGAGGAAAAGGATGATGAAAAAGAAGAGACCCCTCTTGTTTTTCGTCGATCGTTTTGCCATCAACGAATGCCCTCCCGTTCCATCCGGTCGAGCATTTTTCTGGCCACCTCTCTTCGGTCCTCCCTCTTGCTCTTCTCCAACAATTTGCGATAGACTTGTTTGGCCTCCGAGATTTTTTTCTCTTCCGTATAGAGGGCTCCCAGTTTCAGAAGAGCTTCATCCATGATGTCGGAGTGATGGGGATAGAGGTAGATCACCTTTGAAAATTGGATCAAAGCCGATTCTCTATTTCCTGCCTCCAAATAAGCCTCTCCCAACTTAAATTGAGCCTGACTCGCCACCTGCTCATCCGGACTCCGAGCCGCCACAGAAAGGGCGGCCACGGCCTCACTGAACTTCTTCTGGAGCAGGTAGAGGATTCCCAATCTCAGTTGTCCTTCAAACTGGATGTCATCCTGGGGAAAACTGACTACCAATTCTTTCAGAATCTTCTCGGCCTGATCCATCTTCCCGGAACCCAGATATCCCTCTTCCATTCCCAGGTAGACCCTCTTGGCCAACGGGTGCCGGGGATGATTCTTAATCACCCACTCGTATCGTTCGAGGGCTTTCGGGTAATCCTTGAGAAGAAGATGGAGCCCACCTAGTTCGACATGGGCTTCGACAAAAAGATGACCCTTGGGATAATGGCGGATGACCTTATCCATTTCCTCAACGGCTTCAGCCCATCTTCTCTCCTGGATGAAAAGGAGGGCAATGCGAAACTGTGCTTCTTCTGCCCACTCGCTGGTAGGGTAGAGACTGATCAGCTCCCGATAGGCCTTGACGGCTTTCTCTTTCATCCTTTCTTGTTGGTAGTAATCCCCTAACTGCATCAAAGCCTGGCTGGAGAGGGGATGTTGTGGATACCGCTTTAAAAAAGTTTCTACCCGGGAAACAAACGTGTCGAATTTCTTTTCCTGAACCAAACAAAGGAGGATTCCGAAATCGGCCTCCGGGGCCTCTTTCGATTTCGGATAAGCCCTCACCACGTCGAGATAGGAATTCGAAGCGTGAGCATATCGTTTAAGGTTATAGTATCCATCTCCCATCTTAAGGAGTGCGGAGGGGACATAGGGGCTTTCCGGGTACTTCTTCGCGAGATGTTGAAACTCCTCAACGGACTTCTGGAACTCTTTTTTCCGAAAATGAGACCATCCGATCCAATACTGGGATTCATCTACGTAGGGGCTCAGCGGGTCCGATTCCAATAATGTTTGAAATAGAGCGATCGCTTCATCAAATCGCTCTTCTCGATAAGCCACCCAACCGAGGAGATAACAGGCCTTCCCCTTATCTCCTTTTCCCTCGGCCATCGAGGTCAATCGCGCCAGGTAGGCCTTGGCCTTCCCATAATCATTCTGATTCAAATAACATTCTCCCACCAACAAGAAGAGGGAGGGAGTGGTCTGATATTCAGGGAATTCTGCAAGGATCTTTAAAAAATACTGATTCGCCTCCTGCCACTCGCGCCTTTGAAAATGATACCATCCCAAACTGTTCAGCCCCTTTGGATATAAGATTGAATCCCCTTTCAATCTATCCACATATCCAACGCCCTTTCGATAATCCTGTCTTGAAAGCGAAGCCTCGGCCAACCAATAGAGAATTTCGTTTTTCTCCACTACATTGGGAAAATTGGCAAGGAGTTTTTCCCAATATTGAATGGCCCTCTCATAGTTTTTCAAGTAAAAATAGGAATAACCCAATCTTGATAAAAGTTGGTCTTTAAGCCTTGCCCTTCCCTTTTCCTCCAGGACTTGTTCATAGGAAGAGATCGCCCCTGAGTAATCTTTTTGGTTGAACAGGCATTCTCCGAGCATGAAATGGACCCATTCGCGAAGCTCACTTTCGGGATAAGTCCAGAGCAGTTGCCGGAAATAACTCACGGCATTGGAGTATTGTTTCTTGCCAAAATAATATTGCCCGATATCAAACAGGCATTGCTCCACCCATGGAGAGGAGAGAAAGTATGAAAGAAATCTCTGTTGGAGAAGAATTGCTTTCTCCACTTGATCGGCGCCTAAATGGGTCTTTACAATTCCCCAGAAGATCGGGTCCGAAAGTTTGGTGCCAGGATAGGTCAGGAGAACCTCTTCAAATTCTCTTCTTCCTTCGGCATGTTGTCCCAGCGCCACCAGGCTCCAGGCCAAGACATAATGAGAACTCTCTTCCAAGGGATGCTTCGGAAAACGTCTCCAGAAGCCCTTGAATTGATCCGCCGCCTCTTTGAATCTCTTGAGCCGAAAGTAGCTCACACCGACCAAGTATTCAGTTTCGGCTCTCCACTTCCCACTGGAGTACTTTCGAAGAAGGGTCTCCATCTCCTGAAGCGTCTCCGTATACCGGCTAAGCTGGTAGAGGCAGTACCCGGACCAAAACAAGGAAGACTCGCCAATGGGATGGGTTGGAGCTTTTTCATGGACTTGGTGGAAGAATTGGTATCCCTCTTCGTAGTCGTTATGTTTGAGTCGGATCCATCCGCAAGAATAGAGAGCATAGGGATAGAAC
>Ga0102851_10001367_pt1 | contig 13870 bp, 12 predicted proteins | sample Mud3Dept3metaG_FD_79558 | JGI IMG/M metagenome (GOLD analysis project Ga0102851, IMG submission 79558) | Freshwater wetland microbial communities from Ohio, USA, analyzing the effect of biotic and abiotic controls - Mud 3 Core 4 Depth 3... | ecosystem: Environmental > Aquatic > Freshwater >... | reverse complement strand
TGCCGCACATGCACTGCTGTCTCATGCAATATCTGCTTCTGCAATTCAGGCAGAACGAGGTCATCCCAGCTCGCCTGGGAACGGATGTGTTGACCCAGGTTGGCGTGTTGAGGATTTGTCTGTGCACGGCAGATATCCCACAGCGTGTTCTTTAAATCTTCGGCTTCCTGTTTACCATTGCTGGTTTCGGCATTGAGCCGCGCTTTCAATTCGGCAACGGCGCTCTGAATGGTTCTGCCGCTCATATTGAACTGCGACACCAGTAAATCTACCGTGCCGTTCAACCCTTCGACAACGCCACCCAGCGCCTGGCGCCAGAGACCACGCTGCTCATTGGCCGATGGACTTCTGACCTCCAGCGCGATCATGGATCGCTGCTGAGTGCTTCTCCGCTCACGGCAAACCATGATCAGCCCGGTCCGGGCTCTCTCGACAAGGTGCGAAACAGCGTTCGAACGCGCGGCATCGGAGGCTTCAAGCTCCTCTGCGTCCACCAATAACGCACTGGAGCTGAGCGCGGCCTCCCGCTCCCAAAGTCTTATCAAGGCTTCCAGCTCCGTGGGTTGAGCCGGGACCGCGAGAGCACGCATAAGGCAAAGGTTCAATCCGACCGCGGAACAGGCAGTAGCCGCGATCATTGTTTTTGACTCTCTCTCTTCACCGGACAGCACGATGACAGGGTGGGTTCCGTTCTTGCTTTTTCGCGACCACGCCCGAGCAATCTGTTCCGCAAGCGCGCAATGCGAGGGCACTAATTCGGCGGAGCCGAAGAAGGGTTCAATGATTCCTGCCAGCCGTTCGTCAGTCTCTTGCACACCCGCGAGATAGTGCAGGATCCGCTCGTCGATTCGCAGCGGGCTGGTAGTCAGCGTTTCTCCGGCGCCCACCTCAATGAGCCGCCATCGACGCAAGGGGGCACCGTGAGTGAGTGCGCTCCAGTGTGCATCGGGAAAGGCAGCCAGGGCGAGACCGAAGGTAGGGTAGGCTCGCCGGGAATCGTTCTGAGCTTTTGCGCAGCAGCAGGCAATGGAGGCATCGAGCTCCATGCCCGCGCACAGGAGGAGAATGTCCCGTTCAAAGGACGAAAGACTGAATATTTCACAGAGGATATCAAGCGCGGATGGGGCAGGCATCTCGCCGGCCGCCTGCCGGAGCGCCTGACGAGCTGCGCCGGACCGCATTGGGAGCGTCGACGGAGCTGCGCCGTCATTATTCCCGTCCGTTGCGCGGCGGTCCAGCGCCTCCTGTACTAGGCCGATGGATGCCATGAGATACTGCTTGTTTGCCTCTAACCAGGAAAGGGTCGTCATACCGTAATCACCACGATGGGCGCATTATATGCTCCCGTGCCGGCATCTGTTTCCAAAGCGCTTTCGGCGCCATCCACTCTCAGGCGCAGCAAATAGTTGCCAACGGGAACATCCGCCGGAATGGGAAAAATAAGGGTGGAAGTCGTTTCCGGTCCGCTTGCCGGGCGGGACGGGATGGCGATCTCTCGCTCTCCCACCAGGATCGCGACGCGCTGCGTCCTTCCGACCGGCGGCTCGCAGACGAGAGTCAGCGTTGCCCCTTGGGCAGCGTTCATCGGGGACCCGGTGGTAATGCGCGGCCTCAGGATAAAAGCCGCCACATTGGATTCCGCGCTGGTGCGCGCCGAGGCCGGCGTTCCCATCTCCCGCTGATGTACCACCTGGATTGTGTTGACCCCGGCACGGAGACCGTCGGGCACCTCTACCGACAGTCGTGCATTGGTTGGGGGCTGGTTCGGCGTCACTGCGACAGCACCAAAGCGTATGGATACGCGGTCAGCCGCCAGGTTGCGTCCCCCTATGTTCAGTCTGGCCCCCGGCGCGGATACCACCATCTGCGGTTCAACACCTTGAATGAACGGCTGGCGAAAAGTCAGAACATGGATACGGCGTTCGAGCACCGGCAGAGCAGGCACCGGGCTTTCCCTGCCCTCGATCAAAACAACCGATGCCTGGTACGCAATGGAAAGCCGGTACGGTGTCTGGAAAAAAACAGACCAGAGCTTCGAAAGCTCTTCCGTCGACAGAGTTTGCGGAGTTACCCTGACCAGTTCCATCTGGTCGGCCAGATCTGAATCTTTCAGAAAATGATCGGGATTGCCTTGCACGAGAGCTTCGATCGTCCGCCGGATGATGTCCCGGGTCAGCACGGGTTGGGCGTGCACTGTTCGTACGACGCTTCCGAGCACACGCTGCGGCTCCTGTGTGTCGTCATCGCCGTAGAAAGACATCAGATAATGCAGATCGATTGCGGCGAGCGGACGCTGGCTCACGGACCCGTCTTGCCGGCGGGTCGGCAGGTCGCTATTCCTCAGCGCGGCATTCGGCGTGATCTGGTACAGATAAATATTCACTCCCGGGTTGGGCAGGCCATTCGAAGTTCCACCGTCGGGGTTTGGCCGAAGAGCCGTCGCAGACGCACCGGGCACGTCCGCGATGACCACCTCATGCAGCCTCTGTTTGAGGATTTCCGTGACGGTCGCGACGGCCAAGTGGTTGCTCATTTACCTTCCACCTCCGCGCTGTTTCAGATACTCGTCAAGGGACATCGCCGGCCCTCTCCTGGCCTCTCTGACTTGGGGTGGAGAAGGAGGCATGACGGCTCGTACGTCGATGCGGCCGATCCGAACGACCACCGTGGGCTCCCCTTCCGCAGTGGACGAGATGGAGTTTATCTGTTGCCGTCTCGACCATCGTGGTGGCGCGGAGGTGGCCGGAGCAGGCGGCATAGGAGTGTATGGTGCCGCATACCTGCGGGGCGGCGATGACTCCGTGCTGATCGTCTTCTCTTCCTCACCCAAAATGTTTTTCGCCTTATTTTTGATACCTTTCGAAAGGGCTCTTTCTGGTTTTTCCGTTATCGCGTCCGACAGCGTTTTTTCTCCGCTCCTGGAACCAACCGGATCCTTGACCGATGAGGCTGTCTCCAATCCGTTATTCGCTTCGCCGGCACGGGGCATCCTTATATGACTCCTGCCGGAGATGGATACACTGCCCTCTGGAGCAGCTGAAAGATCGCCAAAAGCGTGTTGTGTCGATAATTCGGATTTTGCTGCTGCCGGACCAGGAGCTGGTCGCTCACTCGTTGCAGCCGGATTCCCTGCAAGCGCGTGAGATGGACGTCCCCGTGCCCAAACACCCTCCCTCGTCTGCATGTTACCCGACTCGCCAGGCCTGCTGGCTATGGTATGGCCAGCCGCCTTTCCTTTTAGCTCCGAAGGAAGCGTGCCCGGTCCTGGAGAAACTGTCTTGGTCGATAGTGACAGCAGATCAGCCGGATTTCCAACCTCCTCTCGGAAAACGGCTGCAGGGTGGCTCCGTACAGGCGATTTCCCGACCAAAGACGGGTTCGATGGAGCAATATCGTTCGGTAACATTACATCTGCTGACCGGATATTACCGGAGGTGCTCGCCAAGTGCTTTTTTATGACTCTCTGAGCCAGTGAATTGATGGGAGACAGGGCAGGATGAAGAGACGCCTTATTCGAACAAATAGACACCGATTGCTGCCGCTGTGCCTCGTCCGCCGGGAGGGTGTCTGTCTCTTCGACGGACCCTGTGTCTGCGTATGAGGTATGCGCCGACAACCCCGAAGAAGAAGCAGGCGGCGATTCTTCCGGGCCGGACGGGGCCCCATAATGGGCAGGCTCGTCCACTCCGGTATAACGACTGGACACCGGCTGCTGACGCGGCGCCTCGTACGCCGGGAAGGTATCTGTCTCTTCGACGGGCCCCGGGGCTGCGTATGAGGTATGCGCCGACAACCCCGAAGAAGAAGCAGACGGCGATTCTTCCGGGCCGGACGGGGCCTCATAATGGGCAGGCCCGTCCACTCCGGTGTAACGACTTGACACCGGCTGCTGCCGCGGCGCCTCGTTCGCTGGGAGTGTGTATGTCTCTTCGACGGGCCCCGTGTCTGCGTTTGATATAACCGACGATGACCCCGCAGAAGCAGCAGGCGGAGCCTCGTCCGGTCCGGACGGAGCGCCATGACGGGCAGGCCTGTCCGCTCCGATATAACTACTGGACACCGGCTGCTGACGCGGGGCCGCGTCCGCCGACAGAGTGTCTGTCTCTTCGACGGGCCCCGTGTCTGCGTTTGATATAACCGACGGTGACCCCGTAGAAACAGCAGGCGGCGTTTCGTCCAGGCCGGACTGGACAGTCTGACGGGCATATTCGTCCGATCCCGTATGTGGTGTATCTCTCGGTATCCCGTCTGAAAATCCAGGATGCTCTGAACTGTCCGTTCTCTTGCTTCCAGGCGTGAGCGACGGCGAAGATCCTGGCCGTCGATCATGGGCAGGGTAAGGCTCTATCGGTTCCGCTCGCGGATATCGGGTATCATTCGTCGCCGGAAGAACGATTGGAATGCACTCAGGCGTGGTCAGCGGTGACAGGCGCACTGCAGGCGCTTCGCCTACGGCTCTGACTGCTAATCGATAAACGAATCCGCTGTTCACCTGTCCTCCCTGGCAAGCTCGCCTGCGATCAGTTCAAAATACCGACGGCGCTGTCGAAGCGGAAGCTCCAGGACCGCTTCCTCCGTCCAATGATAATAGAATGCTAAGGCGTGGATTTCCTCATCCAGGGTTTTCCGCCTCATTTCGATCACCTGCTGGAGGAACTCTCCGGGATCGAATGGTATCTGAACCATGTGCCCGCAGGCGGAACACTGCACATCCAACAGGATGTCCGCCTGGGGATCTAACGCAGCCAGCGCAGATGACAGGGCGTCCGATAATTCAGGCGTCAGAGGGCCCTCGGGAAGAGGGGGCTCCGATGCAAGCACGCAGGAACGGGCAATGGATTCGGCCGCTGCACCGGCAGCACCGGCTGCCCTTTCCAGATCCGCGCCGTTCACTGCCCGAAGGCGCATTTGATGCCCTGCTACAGCCACGTGGTATTCGCCGGCCGGATGAGCTGCGGGAGGAACCAGCAGGCTGCTGACCGCCAGGTCCAGTGTCACCCTTTCCCCGCACTGGGGACAATTGATCAAGGAAGATATCCGATCTCCCCACAGACTCCGGCAAAGATGAAGGAGTATGGCTTCGAGGTCCCCTGCGGTAAGCCTTCGCACTACGCCGGCCGAAGGATCGCCCGCATCCATGCTCACCAACCGCGCCAGCAGACCCGTTATCCGCACAGCGGGCGAACAACACACCGCCACGTCCGCCAGGAACCTTTGATCATGACCGGTGAGCGGGCGAATTGCAACTGTGTTTACCCACCTGTTCCCGTGAAGAAACCCGTGGGAAAGAGTCATGATCGACCGCTCCATTCATCACCCTGTCCTATCCCTTGTGATTTTTAGAGGCTTGGCTCAGCCGGTTCGGCGGCCGATGCGTCTCGCTCCCATCCTTCGTTTTCCAGTTTAATGTGCTGGATCGCGATAGCATTGGCGTTCGCATCGAAGTCCGGCATTGCCTGGTACTCGGAAACCCAGCAGCGGTAAACCTTGTATGCGAGCGCAAGCTGGCCTGCCTCGTTATAGACTTCGATGATCATATCTTTGCGAAAGTCCTTCAGAGAAACTTCCGCCCCAAGGCCGGCGCCGAAGCTCCAGACCTTATTGGCCCACGCCTCGAAATCAGTGTCATGGGTCACACCGCGCTCCAAGGTTATCGCTTCGTACTCCGTACGACCGGGCGACTTGCGGCTGCTGCTCGGGTCGCCGCCCTCCCGGTGCTTCACTACTTCGGTGGTTCGCTTGAGCGTCGTCATCTTGCTTAGTCCGGCCACATACTTTCCGTCCCATTTGACGCGGAACTTGAAGTTCTTGTAAGGGTCGAAACGGCTTGCATTAACGCTGAATTGTGCCATAGTGTCGTCTCCTTAGGATATCGTTTAGGTCTGGATCTGGCCGGCCATCTGCTGGATCTTGATGATCACGAACTCCGCCGGTTTCAGCGGCGCAAAACCGACGATAATGTTCACGATACCCTTGTTGATGTCATCCTGTGTCGTTGTCTCCTTGTCGCATTTCACGAAATAGGCATCTTTCGGCGCCTGGCCCTGAAAGGCGCCCTGACGGAACAGCCCGTGCATGAACGCACCGATATTCAGTCGAAGCTGTGACCACAGTGGTTCGTCATTCGGCTCGAAGACCGCCCACTGCGACCCCCGGTAGAGACTTTCCTCGAGGTAAAGGGCCAGACGTCGCACGGGGATGTATTTCCATTCTGACCCGAGGCGGTCTGCCCCATCCAGCGTGCGCGATCCCCAAACGACCCGGCCGACAACAGGGAATGCACGAAGGCAGTTCACCGCCAGAGGATTCAGCTCGCCATTTTCGGGATCGGTCAGCGACACGGTCAGGCCTGCGACGCCTACCATCGTGGCTTCCAGGCCGGCTGGCGCCTTCCAGACGCCGCGGGAAGCATCCGTGCGTGCAAAGATGCCGGCAACGACCCCGCACGCGGCAAATGCATGAAGGCGGTTCTCCTTGAGCGGATCGGCCATCATGATCCTCGGGAAAAAGAGCGCGGCATGCTTGTCCCGGTTAAAAGCAGTGATTCCCGCAACAGCCGCCGCCTTGTCTATCCAGGCCGCAGGCGCGTCTTCAATGAGCATGGCTCGCCGTTTTTGACAAAATTGTGAAAAATTGTCCCAGTCTGTTGGTGCGAAGTCCGCATCGCGCTTTGGCGGCGGCACGCACAACAGATTGAATAGATCTGCCTTAAGTAAAGCGTACATCCCCGTCTTGGCGGCTTCCGCTCCCTTGTATGCATTAATATCGAGATCATCGCCGTCACCGCCGGGCGTACCGTCAGAGAATTTCGAGGAAACGTCACCGGGCCGCCCCGTCACGGCGCCTGTAATTTCCACCAGTTTGGATTCTGTCGACAATACCGTTTTTATGGAACGTGGTGAGGACGCCTCGATCGATACATTTAAGTACGTTTCGGTAATACCTGCACGATCATAGGCAATTGAGATATTGAGCAGGCTATCGACGCCTTCGCCGGGCCGTGTCTCTCGCGTATCATAATCCGTAGTAACCGACAGGTCGTTGGCCCAGGAGCCTTCATTCTTTGCTGTCAGAGTAAAAGCTCCTGCGAGGGCTAGAGAAGCCCTGGTTGCATTTTTTACAACACGCACGATGATGGCGTCCGTGCCGCCATTCATGAAATACTGCTGGACCGCGTAGCTCATGGTGCTGTCGAGCCATAACCCGCCGAAAATCCGATCATAGTCGCCGAAGTTGTGTATCATGATCGGATCATTCACCGGGCCCCGTTTAGCACGTCCAAGAAAAGCCGTTATGGAAGTACCGACACCGGTAATGGTCCTTACGCCGCTGGGCAACTCCTCAATGTAAACACCTGGATACGTGGGCGCGATAGGCATAAACTTACCTCCTTTTGTTTAATCGCCATTGCTCAATGGCGCTGGTGTATCTATGGGGTGGCATCTCTTCCGACAAGGATGTCTATGGATACGTTCGAATCAAGATCATTTGAGAAGAACAACGAGGTCGGGGCTTCGTCAAGCAGACCCACGGCACCGCTGCCGATCAGCAAGTGAGGTCCGTCCAGGAGAATTATCGTTGTGCTGGCTTCGTCATTGACCTTATAGCTTACTTTGTCGTTATACTGATCAGCGCTGATGAGCAGAAACTGCACTTGGCCAGAGCCTCCGGGCTGGATCTCTACCTCAGCGTCCGTTGCTTTCGCATCGATGCTGACGTGGATCTTGTCGTACGCATCAACGTCCATTGTTTTGGCCACTGATATTTTCGGTCCTCCGATTACCTGTGCGCTCAACGTCCAATTAATTTTTTCCGGCATGGTGTCGCTCCTTTTCTCTTAGAGTAATGACTCAGGCTTCCCTGCTTTTGATAAGAGTGCATGAATATCTTCTTTTTTCGCTTTATTGATCCGATACTGGTTTCGGAAGTCAGGGGTCTTTTGTTCGAAAATTAGACCCTTGGCTACAAGTTCCTCAAGCACATGTGTTACCCTTCCGACTTGGAACTTGATCTTCCTCTCCAACAGCCACCACTGGACAATACCGTCAAGGGTATCCTGCGCGTCGGGGTGTTCGGCCAGATACGCCAGGATCTCGTGCGCTATCTGCGTCTTGTTCGGTAGACAGAGGTCGCCTTTCACAGTGATAAGAAAATGCAACCTGCGTGCCGTTCTGGATATCGTAACGCTCCTATCGCCCGGCAGCGTCATTTCTTACGGAAAATCAACAACCAGAAGTAGAGAGACCTTAAGGGAGGATCAAAACTTCGAACCTAGCGGAGATGTATTCTCCGCTTGAAGGTTGAGGTTTTTATCCAGGCTGATTTCTATGCAAGCGGGACAATTTGCGGAGAATCAATGAGATGGCTGGCTGGACAGATTTGTCCTCGTGCGGCGTGCTTATGTCCTGGATTTCGGAGAAGGCGATTTGAAGGACTCGACATCGATCTCATATTTTCGCAGGAGCTCCCAGAAGGCGCGCCGGTTCTTCTGCGCCGCCGTGGCTGCCTTCGTGATGTTTCCCTGGCAAGCCCTGAGCAGCCCCTGCATGTACTCCCGTTCAAAGTCCGCCACGACCTTGGCTTTTTCCGCCTTGAAGGATTCCTGCAGGATCGAGGCAGCCGGTCGCGGCAGCGCCAGTTCGCTGTCCTGAATGAGGCCGCCCTTTGCAAAGATGACAGCCCGCCTCACCACGTTCTCGAGCTCGCGGACATTACCAGGCCAACCGTATCCGCATAGAAGATTCATTGCTGCGGAGGAGAAATCCGAGATGTCTTTTCCTTCATCTGCCGCGCTTTGGGCCAAAAAGTGACGAGCGAGGAGCAGGATATCTTCTCGCCGCTCCCGGAGCGGCGGCAGCGAGAGGTGAACGATGTTCAGCCGGTAAAAGAGGTCCTGCCGGAACGTTCCGGCCTGCACCGCCCGCTCCAGGTTCGCATTCGTCGCTGCAATGATGCGGACATCAGCCCGGCGCTGCTTCGATGAGCCGAGCTGGCGGAACTCCTTTTCCTGGACGAACCGCAGCAGCTTGATCTGGGCCGGCAGCGGGAGGCAATCGATCTCATCGAGGAACAGGGTCCCACCATCGGCCTCGCTGATCAGCCCGCCGTGCGAAAGGGTCGCCCCGGTGAATGCGCCCCGCACGTGGCCAAAAAGCTCGTTCTCGACAAGCTCGGCGGGGATGGCGCCACAGTTGATCGGCAGAAATGGTTTATGAGCGCGGGGACCGAGATAGTGGATCGCCCGGGCGCACAGCTCTTTGCCTGTCCCGGTCTCTCCGGATATCTGCACGCCCACATCGCTCCGGGATATTACCGGGATCGTATCCAGGACGGCCCGGAACGCCGGGCTCTTTCCGATCAATTGCGTCAGCCCGATCTTGGTCTTCATCGCATGCACCAGGGTGGACCGCTGCCGCGCGTGGTCGAGCATACGCCACAGCCGGGGTATGATGTCGACGGCCCTGAGGGGGGGCGCAAGATAGTCGGCCACTCCGGTCCTGAGATACTCGATGATCTCGTCGGGGCTGCCCTCCTCGCTTACCATGATGATCGGAAGGTTCTGCCTTTTCTCGGAAATGTGTGAAATGATCGAGTGCACTTCGGAGCGGCGCAGGCAGGAGGAAACAAGGAACGTAATATCCGCCTTGTCAAGGTGGTCGGCGACGGCGCTGCTGAGCGGGGAAGCAGCGGGGTCCTCGTGATCAATAGATTGCATGAGGAGATCGACATGGAAGTCTGCTGAATGCGCAAGGATGTTCCGCAGGCTGATCCCGAGGTCAGCAGACTGGTGAACATTCAGGATGAAGAGATTCAGCGGATTCATACATCCTGCCTTTTATTTTGAAAGCGCTATCCTCTGTAGATTCAGTCCAGGAGCGCAGACCAGCTCATGAGTGTTCCAGATCATCGAGGACGACCGTATACTGAGACTGCGATGTCATTTCTCCAGCCTCATGCTCATCACCCCGAGGCAGAGGACCGACCGCTGTCTCACCCATCGTAATGAAAATTAAGTATAGTGTGAAACATCTACGTTGTAAATAGCCCTAAGAGGGTATTTTAAGGGTATTTATTCGTAATATAGTCCTTTGTAATTTTATGTTTCGAATGATTTTATGATGATCCCTTTAACGGATTAGGGAGATAATCAGTTAGGGATTGTCGGCAGGGACGGTCAAGCCAGACAGCGCCTTAGTGAAGCATAGTATTATTAATACATAAAACGTGATCGGTGTCTCGGCATTCGTTGCTGAATCATTCGGCATTTATTGCTATTTCACCTTTTTTGACCGCAATACCGTTATTGGTGCCGTTAGTCGGAGGGAGCGCGTCATCCTGTCCTTCCCTTTTTGTTTCGCGAGGTGACATGCGACGCGCCGCATCTGAGCATAAAAAGATGAGGAATCGGGAAGGAGAAGTCGGAATGAACCCGGCAACAACTAGGGGAGACCCTGGCTTGAAGGAGGGAGAGAAGAAGATCGGCGTCTAAACCGAGACGGGGTGGTGCCGGTGAGTTTCTTGAATATTCTCTCAAAATGCGTGAGATCGGAATAGCCGACGGCATATCCCGTATCAGTGATGGACAGGGCGTCATCATTCAGCAGTTTTTTCGCCTGCTCTATCCTCACGCGATTGAGATAACTTTGATACGTCAAACCGGTCATCTCTTTAAAGAGGCGGGAGAAATGATATTTGGATATTCCGGCCGTGCCTGCCACTCGCTCGAGACTGATATCCGTCGAAAAGTTGTTATTGATGTATCTAAGGGCCTGCTGCAGATGATGATATTTCCTGCCCGCTTTTAACCGGGAAACGAAATCTGCTGCATATTCATCGGCTTCGTCGGTCAAGACCGTTCTGCGCTTTGCCTGTTTGATGATACTCAGCGACAGGCAGAAATCGATCCGCCTCAGTAAGTCATCATTGTTGAACGGTTTTTTGACATAATCCCGTGCCCCGCATCTGAAGGCGTTCACGGCAACATTCTCGTTCCCATACGCCGTCATGATGATGGCGGGTACACAAGGCATCGTTTTTTTTATCTCCTTCAGGACTTCGATGCCCGATATGTCCGGCAGTTTGACGTCTACGAGAGCGAGGTCGATGTCAGGTTTATCCCTCAAATACCGGATGGCTTGCATGCCCGAAGGCTTGATGATGACGGTGAAGCGATCGGAGAGCAGTTCCTGGAGGACCTTGATAATATCGGCGTCATCTTCGACAATAAGAATACTTTTCTTTTCGTCATGTACGCGCGCGCGGGAGATCATCGGGTGCCTTCCTCAGGGTTCCGGAGAGGTTACGCTGCTGCAGACCACATGGCAGATCAGGCGTGCCTATCCGCCGGGTTGCACACGACGATCCCGAAACCTTCCCGTTCACAAGAATATCAAGGGAAGATCGCCTGCCATGACGGCACTGTTGTTAAATGGTATTGAACTGCCACGATCCTCCGTCAATAAGGTGAGGGTACAATAATCGTTGAAGATTGTAAAGAAGAAGGTTGGCCGGTTCAAAGGTGTCAAGGAAAGCTGCAAATTATGCGGTCGAGCTTGCTAAGCGGACAGGCGCCTCCTTGACGCTGTTGGGCGTCAGCGATAATCGTTTCATCGTCAGTCAAGCGGTTACGGCCACTGCATCACCGACTCATCTCAAGGAAGCCGTCAAGGATTACCTGAAACAGTCAGTCCAGGCCTCCCTGGACGAGATAGAAAAGATATGCAACCGGAAGCGCATTCGATGCAAAGCGGTAATGAGAAGCGGGCATCCTGACGAAGAAATAGTGAAAGAAGCAACGCGATCACGGGCCAGCCTGATCGTCATGGGCTCTCTTGGCAAAAGCGCTCTGGGTGCGGCCGTACTTGGCAGCGTTGCCTACAGTGTGTTTCACCGGAACTCGAACATCCCCGTACTCATCGTGAAGAGGTGACATCGCAATAATGGGGAAATGCACACTAAAAAAGACACCTGCAGTTTTGCTGAGCGTCCTGCTTGAATGGAAAAGGCCTGATTTTAGATAGATAAAATCAGGCCTTTTAAGTCTGGCTCCCCACTAGTGATCAGTTCTTCTGCGATCTCGATAGTCTTCTCAAGGCTTCCTTATCGCCGTTGATCAAAGCGTCTTTCTTTGCCCGTGTCCACCTCTTCAGCTGCAGTTCACGCTTATGTGCAGATGATCGGTCAGGATGTTCTTCAGAATACAATATTTCTTCACAGCCGAATATCTTTGTTGTTGGTCCCGGAATTCACACCGTGTTCTGATGCTCGTCGTTCCAAATCACTGGTCATGCCGACATAATATCGATCATCCTTCATGCGTAATATATAAACAGAATAACTCATAATTAGTTGAAAATGCGTAAAGACAAGCCCTTCGACTTCGCTCAGGGCAGTTCGACGCGAGCTTCTTAAGAAGGTCTCAAAATGGCCGCTTCGGTTCCACTCAGGGCTGGCCCGCCATGAGCAAAAAGAGGGTACTCGATATTTCGAGTACCCTCTTGCGTCGAACTGGCTCCCGGAGCAGGACTCGAACCTGCGGCATGGTGGTTAACAGCCACCCGCTCTACCGACTGAGCTATCCGGGAATATATTGTTCTGCTGGGAAAAGTGTCGATTACAGGCGGGCAAAATACCATAGAACGCCAGACCTGTCAACGGGTTATTTCGATTCTGCATCCGGGACCTTGGCCTCCGGACCCTGTCGTTCTACCCGCCCTCCTGGCTTTTTTTCAGTTCCATGATGACCAGCTTAGCAATGGCTTTCAGCGTGTCGAACACGCCGCCGCCCTCGGAAGCGACCGCCTCGAAATCGGGTATGCCGCGGGGGTTCAGGGCTTTCTTCATCTCCGCCACGGGGACCACATTCGGCAGGTCCCGCTTGTTGTACTGCATGACATAGGGAATGGCGTCGAGGTTGTATCCCTGTTCGGCGAGGTTGATGCGGAGGTTTTCGACGCTCTCGACGTTCGCCTCCATGCGCTCCACCTGGGAGTCGGCGACGAACACCACGCCGTCCACTCCCTTCAGGATGAGCTTCCGGCTTGCATCATAGAATACCTGGCCGGGCACGGTGTACAGGTGGAACCGGGTCTTGAAGCCCCGGATCTCGCCCAGGGCGAGCGGGAGGAAGTCGAAGAAGAGCGTTCGTTCGGTCTCGGTGGCAAGCGAGATCATCTTCCCCTTGCTGTCCGGGTTCGTCTTCTTGTAGATGTAATGCAGGTTCGTCGTCTTCCCGCAGAGACCGGGGCCGTAATAGACGATCTTGCAGTTGATCTCGCGCGATGAATAATTAATGAACGACATGGTGCGGTAATTCCTCTCCTGTCGGGTTATCCAAAGAGCTTGTCGATGTCCTCATCGGTGATCTCGGCGAAGGGCGAGTCGGCGCCCTTTGCCGGGCCCTTTCCGGACTCGACCTTCTGGAGGAGCTGGTTGAAGATGTTGCCGAGGGACTCGGCGCTCTTCTTGACCCTGAGCCGTACAAGCCCGAGGGACGAGCGCTGGTCGAAGATCACCACGAGAATGACGCGCTGGCCGATGATGGAGATGTGAATGTTGTCGCGCTGGCCCTCGTGGAAGAGGATGGAGAACTCTTTTTCCCCAAGGAGCTTGGCCATGCCGCCGGTCGCGGCGATGTTGCCTGCGGTAAGCGAGGCAAGCGAGGTTGTGTCCAGGTTCTCGGTTTCGCCGGTCGCGGCGATCAGCTGACCGTTCTTGTCGACCAGGAAAACGACCTTCGCGTTGGACTGCGCCAGGAGGCGCTGCAGCTCTGCATCAATGAGCTTGAACTCCTCGTCGTACATCACCAGATCGGAACCGATCATCGCTTATCTCCTCGTAACTGTTGAAAAAAAGCCGTTTTACCCGATAC
>Ga0102851_10001366_pt1 | contig 13874 bp, 12 predicted proteins | sample Mud3Dept3metaG_FD_79558 | JGI IMG/M metagenome (GOLD analysis project Ga0102851, IMG submission 79558) | Freshwater wetland microbial communities from Ohio, USA, analyzing the effect of biotic and abiotic controls - Mud 3 Core 4 Depth 3... | ecosystem: Environmental > Aquatic > Freshwater >... | reverse complement strand
GTGCGGCGTCGGCATTTCTCTGGCGCTCTTTGGAACGGTGCTGCTGTATTTCGCGGCGGAAAAGGTCCTTGGCGCGGGCGGTGCAGCGCTCCACTGGACGAACCTTGCCCAGGTGAGCGACCAGCTCGAGCCGACCATCCTATCCCTCGCCTTTGTGTTCCTGGTAGTGGGATACGGCACTAAGGTCGGCCTGGTCCCGATCCACAACTGGCTTCCTGACGCGCACAGCGAAGGACCCACTCCGATCTCCGCGGTCCTTTCCGGACTCCTGCTGAACATCGCGCTTTACGCGATTGTCCGGTGCAAGGTCCTCGTGGACGGTTCCACCGGGACGCACCACTCGGGAAATATCATGATGGGCTTCGGCATCATCTCCATCATGGTCGCGTCGTTCTCGCTCCTCAGGCAGAAGGACATCAAGCGGCTGTTCGCCTACTCGTCCATCGAGCATATGGGCATCGCGACCTTTGCCTTCGGGCTGGGCGGACCGGTCGCGACATTCGGCGCACTCCTGCACATGCTGGTGCACAGCCTCACGAAGTCGGCCATCTTCTTCACCGTGGGGCACGCCTCCCAGATGCACCGGACACAGGAAATGGACAAGATCAAGGGCCTCATCCGCGGAAATCCCCTCGTCGGGTGGGGGCTTGCGCTGGGCGTGATGGCGATCGTTGGCATGCCGCCCTTCGGTGTTTTCACGAGCGAGTTCCTGATCCTGACGGCAACGATCAAGGACGCACCGCTCATGGCGCCGTTCCTCCTGCTTGGCCTCGGCGTTTCTTTTGCCGCGCTGTTTCGACGGGTACAGCCCATGGTCATGGGCACGATCCCTCCTTACCAGCATCGGCTCAAAGTAGCGCATATTCCCGTGATCCTGCACCTGGCGCTGGTCCTTGTGCTGGGATTGTACATGCCGAAATTCCTCGCCGGCTGGTTCCAGTCGGCAGTGGAGATATTGAAATAGATCGAAGTGCGGAGTGCGAAGTGCGGAGTGCGGAATAAAAAATGAGAACAAGGGCAAGGAAAGAACCGACGAGGGGACAGGGGGGGACGGAGTGACAAGGAAAGGAAGAAGTTATGAAGGTAAGAGGGTAGGAAGGTAAGAAGGTAAGAGTTATCCTTTGTGTCTTCGTGCCTTAGTGGCAGATTAGAAGAGTGGACCTGAAATGGGCAGACTGAAAGAAACCATAGTATCAACATTGGGGACGGACGCGAGGGAGGTTGAAGGGCAATTCCCTTCATCTGCACCGACCTTCTTCGTGCCGCGGAAGCGCTTTGCGGAAACGGCGAAGGCGCTCAAGAAGGAATACGCCCTGCTGGCCGCGGAGTGGGCGACGGACGAGACGCTCTTCGGACGGGGATTCGGGATCTATGCCTGTTTTCGGAAGGAGTTTGAATACCTCATCGTCAAGACGCTTGCCCCCGCCGATGATCCGACTTTCCCCAGTCTGACAAAAAAATTCGTGCCTGCCTACCGGTTCGAGCGCCAGATCAGGAGCCTCATGGGTCTCACGGCCGTGGGAAATCCCGACGACCGTCCCTGGATCAAGCACGAGGACTGGCCTGTTGACGCATGGCCGCTCAGGAAGACCTTCGACGCTTCGCAGCGGCTGCCGCGTATCTACGGCGAATACCGCTGGATACGCGCCGAGGGAGAAGGCATCTACGAGATTCCCGTGGGGCCGGTGCATGCCGGCATCATCGAGCCCGGTCATTTCCGCTTCCAGGCGATGGGTGAGGACGTCATTAATCTCGAGGAGCGACTGGGCTACGTGCACAAGGGCATCGAAAAACGGTTCGAGTCCTTCTCCTGGAACGATGCGTCCCGCCTGGCAGGCAGGGTCTCGGGAGACACCACGGTCGCCCACAGTCTTGCCTATGCGCGGGCACTGGAAGCCATGACCGGCTGCACCCCTCCTGACCGGGCTCTGTGGCTCAGGGCGCTGTTCCTCGAACGGGAACGCATCGCGAACCATCTCGGGGACCTGGGCGCGATCTGCAACGACGTTGCCTTCGCCATTCTTCTTTATCAGTTCCACCGGCTCAAGGAGATCGTGGTTAGGACGAATGCGAAGCTCTTCGGCCACCGGTTCATGATGGACAGGATCATTCCCGGGGGGGTGACGGTGGATATCGATGCGGCAGGCATCGCCGCTATCCTCTCGGAGCTGGACCGGCTGTTGGTGGAGTTCGAACGGCTCGTCATTATCTATGACGAGAACTCTTCCGTAGAGGACAGAGTCCGGGACACCGGCATCCTCAGCTCGGAAAAGGCGCGGGACCTCGGCATGGTGGGCTTCGTAGCGCGTGCCAGCGGTCTGCACCTCGACTGCCGCATGCACAACCCTTTCCCGCCCTATGACCGCATCAGCGTCGGGACCCCGGTGCTTATTTCGGGTGACGTCCATGCGCGCGCATGGGTCAGGGTCGAGGAGATCAGGGACTCCGTGCGGATCATCCGCGAGATCCTGAAGACCCTTCCTGGCGGAGACATCGCCGCTGCCGTACCTGCGCCGGGGCCGGATTGCTGCGGCTTCGCCGCTGTAGAAGGCTGGAGGGGGGAGATCCTTTATTGGGTGCAATCGGGGCCGAAAGGGGAGATCAACCGCTGCATGGTGCGGGACCCGTCGAGCCTGAACTGGCTGGGGCTGGAGCAGTGCATCCACGGGAACATCGTGCCGGACTTCCCGGTGTGCAACAAGAGCTTCAACCAGTCCTATTCGGGGAATGACCTGTGAAAAGGATTTTTTTGAAGGTAGGAAGTTAAGAAGGTGAGAAGGTAGGAAGCTGGTGTTGACTGCTGATTCACCTCTGAGCCCCTGTGTCTCTGTGGCAGATTTTCAAGTCCTATTTGAGGAGCTATGATCCGCATCCTGAAACAGATTTTCCGCACCGGCATCGTCACCGAGCCGGTCCCGCCGGTCACGGACCCCGAGATCGAGAAGATCGGCGTCAGGCTCGATGAGGTCATCCGGCGCAGGTTCCAGGGAAGCCTCGCGATTCGGCAGGTGGACGCAGGCTCCTGCAACGGCTGCGAGCTGGAGATCCATGCGCTGAATAATGTTTTCTACAATTGCGAGCGCTTCGGCATCCACTTCACGGCCTCGCCCCGTTTCGCGGACCTTCTGCTCGTGACCGGCCCCGTCACCCACAACATGGAGATCGCGCTGCAGCGCACCTATCATGCCACGCCGATGCCGAAGATCGTTATCGCCGTGGGTGATTGCGGCCGCAACGGCGGCGTGTTCGGCGAAAGTTATGCGTCGCTGGGCGGCATCGACCGTGTCATCCCCGTGGACGCCGTCATACCCGGATGTCCGCCGACGCCGCTGGCCATGCTCCAGGGCATTCTTCATGCGCTGACGAACGGGCCCGCCGCGTCCGGCCGTCCCTGACGTCCCGGATGCGGGCTTTCCCATCGACATTTTCTTTGCTCCCTGACCATCCCTCGGATATAATAAACCAAGGCCGCTTCCTTCCCCTTGGCCTGCTGACCTGTACCTAGAAAGGATTTGCCATGCATCGAATCCTGCCCGCAGTTGTCCGTTCATTTCTGGTTCCTGCCGTTCTCGGTATTCTGCTTATTTCCGGCAAGGCGCTCTCGGGTCCCTCGATCGACCTGGCCTCGGAAAAGACCGTTCGAGACCTGCTGGAGCGGGAATGCGTCAACCTGAACAAGGAGAAGCTGTACGGCCTTATCGAGGAGCAGCTCGGCGCCTTGCTGGAAAAGGGGCCCTCCCCGGACCTGCTCAAGATCACGGAGGGCGTCGTCAAGAGAACGGATTTCGACGGCATCGCCGAGGAAAAGACCGTTGAGATCATCGGGCTGGTGCACGGGGCGTTCAAAAAGGGAGCGCCCCTGGATTTTCTCGACGAGATCTTCGATGTTGCCTACGTGAACACGATTTCGGTCGACCAGCTTACGGCCGCAGCAAATGCCTTGAAGGAGTTCCACGACTCCGACGTGCCGCAGGACATTTACGAGGAGTTCGTGTATCACTCCATCGAGAACGGCTGGGAACCCGTCTGGGTGCCGGTCCTCTCCCGGGGGCTGATCTACGGCGTGGAACGGGGGCTCTCGGCCGAGAAGGTGGCGCTCATCATCATGCTCGATGTCAAGAACGGGGAGTGCAGGAACAAACCGCCGGAGCAGGTCGTGCTGGAATCCATCAAGCTTGTACGCGAAAAAGAGCCGAAGAACTGGAAACCCCTGAGCGAGGTGGAAAAGGAAACAGCGCGCAAAAAGGACAAGCAGCGGGCGCTTGAGCAGAAAAAGCGGGAGCTCGACAACAATATCGACCAGAAAGAACGGGCCTTCGCGCAGGCCCAGTCCGAGCTCAAGGAACTCCGTGAGTATCCGGCGGAAAAGGGCACCGACGTGGACGTGGAAAAGCTGAACCGCGACCTGGAGCGGCTGCTCAAGAACCTTCAGGGTGAGATCACCAAATATCAGAACCAGCGCGGGAACATCGTTGCGGAGCTGGAGGCCACGAAAAAGGTCGTAGATCAGCAGCAGGCTGCCCGGGATCGGGAGAGGCGGACGAAACGGGAACGGGAGCTGACGAAGACGCAGGAGCATGTGAACACCGCCGGCAGGAGCGGCAGGCTGAACAGGGACAAGCTGACTGCAGCCGTGGACAGGTATATCGGCACGCCGTACCGCTTCGGCGGCGACTCGGAGCGCGGCATCGACTGTTCGGCCTTCACCCGGCGGGTGTACCGGAGCCAGAACGTGGAGCTTCCGCGCAACAGCAGGGAACAGGCGCGGGTGTGCACCAGTGTCGCTTATTCCTCGGTCAGGACGGGGGACCTGATCTTCTTTGATACGTCCATCAATGGCGGCATCTCCCACGTGGGCGTGTACCTCGGCAACAATACATTCGCCCATGCCAGCAGCAGCAAGGGCGTGACCAGGAGCTCCCTGAAGGAAAAATACTATGTGAAGCGGTTCGTGAAGGGCGGCAGGGTCTTCAACGACTGAGGGAAGGGCCGGACTATTCTTACCACAGAGGGCAGAGGTTATCAGCAAGAGCATAGTTCTTTTTACCGCAGAGGACGCAGAGGGCGCGGAGGAAATCTAAACACAACGCATCATGGCTTATCTCTGTGAACTCTGTGACAAGGTGTTTTCCTGCTTATTCTGATCAAACGAGGTGACTATGAAACGGGAATTCTCTCTCAGTGTAATTCTTTTGATGGGACTGATGTTTATCGGCTGCACGGCCGGCCAGGACGGAAAGGTCCCGCGAAACACGCTGGCAACGCCGGAAGAAACGGTAAAGGCTTATTGCGATCTTGACGCGAAGGGGACGCGGCTGACCAGCGAAACGTGGTCAAGGGTCCTTCCCTATATCGCCTGGACCGAGGAGGCGGGCTGGGACAGGACGATCGTGATCGAAGGATACAAGATCGCGAAGACGCAGAAACAGTCCGAGACCGCTTCGACGGTCACCGTGGAATACCAGGTCTCGGGGGTCCTGTCCGGGGATTACGTTCCGAACAAAAAGAGCGAGATCGTGACGTTCAAGGTCAAGAAGACGAAAGAGGGCTGGAAGATCACGGAGCCGGACTTCCTGCCGCCCCATGTCCTCATGCAGCCGATGGTGAAGCATCTTGAGGGGACGAAAAACCTCGAGCTTTCGCGAAAGGTGCAGGACGCGCCGAAGGAATAAAACACTGCAAGGAACAATATATTCTTTTCGCCACAGAGGTCACTGAGGACACCGAGGTAGGCAAGATTCCCAAAGCCAGGTTATTTCTCTGTGAACTCGGTGTACTCGGTGGCAAAATGAAGTAAATATATGTACTTTCCTTAGATGGTCTGTCGTTAATGAGGAGACAGTGAAGATGAAAACTGGCATCTGGACCGCTGTATTTCTTTCGCTGTTTCTCCCGACAGCCGTGTTCGCCGCGAAGGCCGACGATGTCCTGGGTGTCTGGTTCAATGGCGAGAAGGACGCCCAGATCGAGGTATTCAAATGCGGAGAGAAATACTGCGGCAAGATCGTCTGGCTGAAGGAGCCGAATTACCCCGAAGGAGAGAAGGACGGCACGCCGGGAACGCCGAAGCTCGATCATCACAATCCTGATCCCGCGCACCGGAAGGACCCGATCATCGGGCTCCAGATAGTCCATGACTTCATCTTTGCCGGCGGGGATCTCTGGAAGGACGGGAGGGTGTACGACCCGAAGAACGGGAAGACCTACAAGGGCAAGATGACCCTGGTCTCGCCCGCGCAGCTTGATCTCCGGGGCTATATCGGCATCTCCCTCATCGGCAGGACGACTACCTGGACGAGATAAGACCGACGCGGGGACGGGGAGACACGGGGACACGGGGACTGGAACGGGAAAATGAAGGACTTGGAAAAAGCAAGGTTGGCGCAGGCGCGGGAGTCGCTGGATGAAGCGCGCGTGCTGCTCGTGGACGGCATGGAAACCGGGTTCGTACTGACCCAGATCTACTACGCGTTCTATTATCCCATCCTTGCGTTGATGAACGAGGGGCAGGTTCCCACAACCATGCAGAGCGTGACCATCGGTCTCTTTGACCAGCAGTTCATCAGGACGGGCGTCTTCAGACAGGAGTATTCCGGCGCCGTACACCGGTTGTTCGATATAAAACCGAAATGCAGCGGCGAGAAGACGCCGGTGAGCGCAGACGAGGTGAACAGCTTGTTGGTTCTGGCGCGGGATTTTATTGCTGCTGTGGAAGAACATTTAGCGTAATTGACTGCTCGAGGGACCGGAGGTCATGATGAGAAAGGTCATGGCGTTGTCGCTCATCGTTCTTGCTTGTTGCATGGCGCCCTCCAGCGCCGCGGGGGCTCACATTGACGGGGTTGCCATCGTCAATTACGGGGTATATGCCGTGAGCGGTCCCGAGGGAAAGGAAAACCAGGAAAAGAACTGGAAGCTCATTAAACAAGGCGACCGGATCCCTGCGACGATAGGAACGAGTTTCGGGATGGAATATGTGATCAAGGGAACTCCTGAAGGTGAAAGGATCACTATCACCCTTCGCTATCTGCATCCGACGATGACGAATCCGAAAACAGGGGAAAAATACAACTCGCAAGACGTCAGCATTCCCACGCTGGTGGGCAAAAAGATCCATGAGGGTTATACCTTTGATCATGAGTGGGAACTTGTCTCCGGCGCGTGGGTCATACAGGTATTCCACGATGACCGGAAGCTGGGGGAACAATATTTTACCGTATACAAGCCATGAGCCGTCAAGATCATTGCGACAAAAACTCAGGATGATGGCAAGACGCGCAGATCGCTCTTTGTCCATCAGGCTCCGATATGGTCAATTCCGGCTGCCAGGCCCGCCAGGGCATGTTACTGTGACGACCGGCAGGATATGCCGCATTTCCTTAATGGATTTTTCCCTCCCTCTCTGGTATAGTACGGCATTACTTCAATGAAAACGGCATCATTTCCCAGAAAACAGGCGACGAGGCGGTACAGCGCCTTCGGGCAGTACCTGAAAGACCTGTTCCACGCACCGGTGTACAAGGTGAATGTGGATGCGGGATTCACCTGCCCGAACCGCGACGGCACGGTGTCCGCAGGCGGCTGTATCTACTGCAATAATGACAGTTTCCGGCCCAGCGCCTGCGCGAGCTCGGCCTCCGTCCGTGAGCAGATCGAGAAAGGGATACCCTACCTCCGGCGCCGGTATGGCGCCGAGAAGTTCATCGTCTACTTCCAGCCCTACACGAACACCTACGCGCCGGTAGAGATGCTGGAGCGGCTGTATCGGGAGGCGCTTGACCAGCCCGGCGTTGTCGGACTTGCAATCGGGACGCGGCCCGACTGTGTGGACGAAGAGAAGATCGCGCTTCTGGAAGAGCTGGCAAAGGACCGTTTTATCCTCGTGGAGTACGGGCTCCAGTCCATCTACGACCGGACCCTGGAGTTCATCAACCGGGGACATGATTACGCATGCTTCAAGCGGGCAGTGTCGATGACGGCAGGAAAGGGCATCAAGGTCGGTGCGCACCTGATCCTCGGCTTTCCGACGGAGACGCGGGACGAGATGCTTGCCATGGCGGACGAGCTGTCAAGGCTTCCTCTCGGGTTCCTGAAGCTTCATCAGCTCCAGGTCATCAGGGACACGGCCCTTGCGGACCTTTATACGGCCAGGCCGTTCCCCACGTTCGGCTACGAGGAGTACATCGCGCTGGTCGCCGATTTTCTCGAACTGCTCTCGCCGGACATCGTGCTCCAGCGCCTGTTCGCCGCGGCGCCGGGGGGCATCCTCATTGCGCCGGTCTGGAACAGGACCCGGAGCGAGTTCCTGAACGACCTCGACGCATATTTGGAAGAGAAGGGAAGTTATCAGGGGAAAAGGCACAAACCGTAGGTTTACCGCAGAGGACGCAGAGAGCGCAGAGAAAGACGAAGTAACAGTTGTGGATCTATTGCCGGAATATAATCTCTGCGTGCTCCGCGATCTCTGCGGTGAAAAATATTAAGGAGTTGTCATGATCGACTTACACACACATTCATTGTTCAGCGACGGTGTCCTTGTCCCGTCGGAACTGGTCCGCCGGGCGGTGATGAAGGGCTATGAGGTGATCGCCATCACTGACCATGCCGACGCTTCGAACCTGGACTTCATCCTCCCCCGGGTCACGGCCGCCTGCCGGGAACTCAGCAAGCGCTGGAAGATCAAGGCGCTGCCGGGCCTCGAGCTCACCCATATCCCGCCGGAGACCTTCGGCCCACTCACGAAAAAGGCCAGAAAACTGGGGGCCATGATCGTCGTGGCCCATGGCGAGACCCTCGTGGAGCCGGTGCATCCCGGGACCAACCGCGCGGCGATCGAGGCGAACGTGGACATCCTGGCGCATCCGGGGCTCATCACCCGGGCTGAGGCAGAGCTTGCCGCAAAGAACGGCGTCTGTCTTGAGATCACGACCCGGAAGGGGCACAGCCTGTCCAACGGCCATGTGGCGAAGATGGCCGAGGCGGCAGGGGTGAAACTGGTGCTCGATACGGACACCCATGAACCCGGCGACCTGGTGACCGATGATTTCGCGAGGAGTGTTCTGCTTGGAGCCGGCGTGACCGGGAAGAGGGCGGAGGAGGTCTTCCGCAATTCGCGGGAGCTCGCGGACAAGGCGATCAAGAAGTTCAAATAACGACATACGACATCATCAGACGAGGAGGAACATGCAACGATGGCGAAGATCAAGAAGAAGAACACCAAGACCGTACTGACTCCGGAAGAAGAGTTCAAGAGCATAACCCATACGATATCCGACTACTACGAGGCCTACCGGCAGCAGGTCAATGTTGCCCTCATGCTGATAGCGCTGGTCCTCATCGTATTCACGGTCTATTCTCTCGTACAGGCCGGGAATGAAAAAAAAGCGGGACAGCTCTTTGCCGCGGCGTACGACGTGTACGCGCCCGGCGACGGTTCCCCAGCCAACTATCCGCTCGCGCTCCAGCAATTCCAGGATGTGGTGAAGCAATACGGCGGGACGACGAACGGGGCAATTGCGGCGTTCTACATCGGCAACACGTACGCAAACATGGGGCAGCCCGAAGCTGCCCTGAAGGAGTATGAGGCGTTCACGAAGAAACACGCGGGCGAGACGTTCCTGCTGGGTATGGTGTACCAGCGGATGGGATATGCCTACCTCGCCCTGGGCAAGCGCGACGAGGCAATGAAAGCGTTCGGTCAGGCGGAGACACTGGCGGGCACGGGCGCCGCAACGATGGAGCTTGCCCGTCTCTATGATAGCTCGGGGAATAACCAGGAGGCGGTTAAGAAGTACAAGGCGATCAGTACCGACCTTCCGTCTACGGCCTGGGCCTCTGAGGCACGGACAAAACTGCCGCCGCCTGACCTGGGGCAGGCGACGAAGCCGGAGCAGCAGGGGGATGCGGCAAAGTAGCTTCTTCCTGAGAAAACGGCTTGACAGGTCAAAAACGGATCAACATCATGATAAAAGCGGGTAAAGCCCAAAATTCACCTGGTGAGTGATCGGCCGTTATCCGACTGTTATCCGATTTGATCCGTGTCAAAGGTTCTGTCAAAAGTTCTATGATAAAAACGAAAGATATTTTACCGCAGAGATCGCAGAGGTCGCAGAGAAATGCAGATCTTGAAATAAAAGCAGAGTAAGTAAAGAAAAGCTGTTTAAATTCGGAACCTATTCAGGTTGAACGAACTTCAACGAACATTAGGCAAAGAATATAGATTCAAAGAAGAGGATTTTGAAGTCGCAGAGGGGGAGGGATCTGAGAAAGAGTTGAATGTGTTGTAATTCAAGAAGTTCTCTGCGTCCTCCGCGTACTCTGCGGTGAAAGTTTTGACACTACGGTGTCAAATGCTGTTTATAGGTTCATGGGTCAAGCCAAATAAAAAAGAGGGTTAGGAGATGTTCTCCTAACCCTCTTTGTCGTTCAACGTGGTCGATCAGATCCGGTCGACGTCCACGACCAGCTTGATCTTCTGACCGGCGCGAACCGAGCGGATGCCGTTGTTCCACTCGCGGATATCGGCAACGGTCACCTCGTGCTTGCTGGCGATCCGGGTGAGGTTGTCGCCCCGGCGCACGCGGTAGAGGATCTGCTGCTTCACGCCGTTCTGGTCCGGCGACAGGTAGCTTCCGTCCTGCTGTTTTGCGTTGGCGTCGACCGGGATGAGGATGTGCTTGCCCGGGATGATCCGCCCCTTTTTCAGGTTGTTGATGTCCCGGATCGAATCAGCCGAGGTGTTGTACTGCTTCGCGATACCCGAAAGCGTCTCACCCTTTGCAACCAGGTGGCGCTCCCAACGGATCTTCTGGTCCGCGGGAACGGCGGCGAAGTTCGCGTTGAAGACCGCTGCCGTTCCCTTGGGGACGCGGAGAACATAGCTCGTCGCATCCGGAGGGGTGACCCAGCGTTTGAGCTCGGGGTTCAGCTCCTTGATCACCTCGTACGTGGTCCCGGCGCACTGTGCGACCAGCCGGAGGTCCGTGCTCTCGGTGAGGGTCACTTCGTCGTACACGAACAGGTCATAGGGCTGCACCGCGAAGCCGTAGGCCTCGGGATTCTTGGCAATGATGGTGGCTGCCATGTACTTGGGGACATAGTTCTTCGTTTCCCGGCGGATGTACCGCGATGCCTTCAGGTCCCAGAAATCCTCGGAGCGTGTCCGGAGGACTGCGCGCTGGACCTTGCCGGCGCCTGCGTTGTACGACGCCATGGCCAGCGGCCAGGACCCAAAGAGGTTGTGCAGGTCCTTCAGGTGTTCGGCAGCGGCCTCGGTCGACTTGATTGGATCTTTCCGCTCGTCCACCCACCAGTCGATCTTGAGGCCATAGAGCTTGCCGGTGTGGGGCATGAACTGCCAGGGGCCGACCGCGCGCGCCCACGAGACCGCGTAGGGATTGAAGCCGCTCTCGATCATTGCCACATAGACCAGATCTTCAGGAAGGTTCTTTTCCCGGAAGATGTCCTGCATGACGGGGATATAGCGGGCGGACCGGTCGAGCCATTTCTGGAACACATCGCGGCCCCTGGTCTTGAAATATTCCAGGTGGTTCTCGACGCTGTCGTTCAGGATCATCGGGATCTGGTAGGGCTTTTCCTCGAACGCACTGTCGAGGCTCTCGTCCACCTGGGCGATGTCCTGCTGGGGGGGCTTCAGTTCCGCGGGAATACTGGGCTCGGCTGCCTGTGCAGCTGTTTCCGCAAAGGCAGGGGATTGCAGGAAAGGGAGGGTGATACTGACGATAACAACAAGAGAACAAAGGGAAAGTTGAGTACGCATCATGCCTCCTCGCTTCTCTTACATAAATAACCGATTGGCCCGGCAAAGTCAAGGCAAAAATAACCATAATTATTTGGAAAATCATTGTTTTGCTGTATTGCGCAGCGCAGGCATCGCTGCTTTCAGCCGAGGGACGGCGCCTGCGGGGAACCTTGTAATTGCCGGTGCTGTCCTGTATGATGACCCCATGACGAGTGCCTTGATCCATGAGGTCTTCGCGTCCGTGCAGGGAGAGGGGCCTCTGGCAGGCCAGCGCCACATTTTCGTACGGTTCATCGGCTGCGACCTCCGCTGCGCATACTGCGACACGCCCGAAGCGGTGAAAGAAATTGCCCGCGGGGGGGCGCCGCGGCCCTGTCATGCCCAGCTATCCGCTGCTTCCCCGGAACGGGAACCGGTGGCGAACCCGATAGTTCCTTCTGTGCTTACCCGCCTCTGCTCGCGGCTTGTCCTTCCCGGGCCATCGCGTCCGGTCGTGAGTCTCACCGGCGGAGAACCGCTCGTGCATCATGCTTTTCTCAAAGAATGGCTTCCTGACCTGCGGGCGCTGTTCACTCTCTACCTCGAGACCAGCGGCATCCATCATGAGGGCATGCGGGACCTTGCCGGCCTGGTCGATGTCGTCAGCATGGACATCAAGCTTCCTTCCGCCACCGGGGAACGTCCGCGCTGGGAAGAACACCGGAAGTTCCTGACGGCTGCCGCGGGCTCTTTGCTCTTCGTGAAGTCCGTGGTCACGCGTACGACGTCGGATGATGATATCAACAGCGCCGTCCGCCTGCTCGCGGAGCATGACCGGCGGCTGACCTTCGTTCTCCAGCCAGCCGGCGGCGGCTTCGCCCCTGATCCGAAGGCCCTGCTAAGGTTCCAGCATCATGCCCTTGCCCTGCTCGAGGATGTGCGCGTGATCCCGCAGGTGCACAAAATGCTGGGTATGCCCTGAGATGCAGGGTCCAATGACCAGGGGCTAGGGTCAGCGGTTCAACAATTCGCAGGTGGGACCGGCAGAAGGACAAGGATACTCTATTGGACTTTGCACTGTTGTCACAGGTCGTGGATGAGCTTGCCGCCATCCTTCCCGGCGCGAGGGTGGACAAGGTGGTCCACGGCTCCGGCGACAGCCTGCTGCTTGTCCTCCATCGAACAAAAAAGAACTATTACCTGCTTCTCTCTCCGGAACGTTCGCTTCCCCGCATTCATCTGGTATCCCGCAAACCAGCGGGGACGGGCGCCCCTGCCGGGTTCTTCCTGTATCTCAGAAAGCACCTGGCCGGCAGCCGAATCGAGGAGATCCGCGTCGTGGACCGCGACCGGGTCGTTGAACTCCGGTTCATGCGGCCCGGCGGCCCGTATCTTCTGCTCTTCGAGCTGACCGGCTCGACCGCGAACCTGCTTCTGGCCGATGCCGCGCGCAAGATCCTTTCGGTCCTTCATCCGGTCCCGCCGGGCGACAAGGTCATACGGCCGCTTCTTCCCGGCCTGACCTATCGCGCACCCGAACAGCGTCAACGAATTGTCAAGACGCAGGGCGGGGACATCCCTCCTGTCCCGCTCGAGGGGTACGACGGGAACGCCCCGGTCAACGCCGCTGTGGAGGCATGGTACGAACGGTCGATTACTGCGAGCGAGGCTGCCTCGCTCAAGCGTCAGCTCGCTTCCGTGGTCAGGAAGGCGGCGGCCAGGGCGGAGCGCAGACGCGATGCGGTGGCCAGGGACGTTGCGGGAGCGGAGAAAGGGGATGACTACCGTTTGGCGGGAGATCTGCTCCTGGCACACAAGCACCGGGTAACGAAGGGACAGGCGCAAACCGAGCTTCCGGGATATGACGGAAGGCCGGTGTCTATTGCCCTCGACCCGTCCCGGTCCCCCGCGGAGAACGCCAGCCGGTATTTCCAGCGGTACAAGAAGGCCAAGGCCGGGCTTGCAATGATGCGGGAGCGGCTCGCGGAGGCCCTCGACGAGGCCGCGTTCCTGAAGGTCGTGCAGGAGGACCTGGATGCCGCGCAGGACCGGGAAGGCATGCTCGGGGTCAGGTCCCTGCTCTTGCGGCGGGGATATATCAGCGATGCGCCGGGAAAGGTGTCGGGAAGACGCC
>Ga0102851_10001365_pt1 | contig 13877 bp, 11 predicted proteins | sample Mud3Dept3metaG_FD_79558 | JGI IMG/M metagenome (GOLD analysis project Ga0102851, IMG submission 79558) | Freshwater wetland microbial communities from Ohio, USA, analyzing the effect of biotic and abiotic controls - Mud 3 Core 4 Depth 3... | ecosystem: Environmental > Aquatic > Freshwater >... | reverse complement strand
CTACTTCATATCTTTTTTTGAGAAGACGTTTCATATACCTACCAGCTCTCTCTCTCGGCAGTTAGTACTAATCCTGACCTCTGAACCCTGACCCCTGGACCCTGAACCCTGACCCCTGCCCTTTACGCTGCCTTAACTCCGCACTTTGCGCAGAACTTCGCATGCGCTCTCATGGAAGAGCCGCAGCCCGGACAGAGCCTGCCGGTTCCCTCGCTGAACACAATCGTTGACCGGCCCATGTCTATAACGTCCCCGTCTTCAAGCGCCTGCCTGCCCGTGACCTTCTTTTTGTTCACGAACGTCCCTGCCTCCGAACCCTTGTCTTCAATGATATATCGCCCGTTCTCCTGGATGACCTCCGCATGCTGCTGCGCAATATCATTGTCCTTAAAGATGCCGAGCATATTCCGCTCATCCCTGCCGATGGTCACGCTTGTGCCGATATCAATGTCCTTCTTCGTTCCCCTGCCTCGTACCAGGCTCAAGTGGCCGGCCTGATACTGCCGGTCCATCTTCCTGAGCGATATCGACAGGAAGCCCGCGATACTCATCAGGGGGATCGCGAAGGCCCAGCCCGGAGGTGTGCCGCCTGCGCCAAAGAGCGAAGATTCAGGCTGGAAGTAAGCGCGCGCAGTGCGCGGTCCTGTCCCGAGCGAGAGAGAAACGTTCCTGAGATAGTTGGACCGCTTCCCGGTCTGGTACGTGATGACATACTCGTTGCGCATCCGGTTGCTGATGGTCAAATAGATCTCCGAGAGACCGTCCGCCTCGGGAGTGAAAAAATACGTGCCGCCGGTCTCCTGCGCTATCCGTTCGAGCCTCGCCTTCCGCGCGTCCTTACCAAGCCCTATCACCGTGACCGAAACATATGCCTTGGCTGCGGACTCGATCGCCTGGTCAATGTCAAGCGCGCCGCGGTTCGCGATCCCGTCGGTGAGGACGATCACGGCTCGCCTGCCCGGGGCACCCCTTACCGATTCAACGCCCCTGGCGATGCCGTCAAAGAGCGCGGTATGGCCGTGGGGTTGAATGGTCAGAACGGCCTGCTTCAGAATATTGCGGCTGCCGGTCAGGGACTCGAGCGCATCCACCTCGTCACTGAAAGCGAAAAGGGCTGCCCGGTCGCCGGGATCCATGAACGATATGAAACGCAGCACCGCTTCCTTTGCGCGTTCAATTTTTTCACCGGTCATGGACTCGCTCCGGTCCAATACGATGGCAAGGCTGAGCGGTTCTCGAAGGCCGTTCGCCCCGGCCATCTGCATGCTGTCGATCAAGACAGGAGCATTATTTTCCGTAAGCGTAAGTGCATCCCTGTTCAGGCCGCGGACCGGTTTGCCATCGGCATCAATACAAGACAGGTAGGCCCTGACAAGGGGAAAGCCGCCCAGATCAAACTGGGTGATCTGCACTGATGCCGGTTCGCCGGCCTGCGCCATCGTACCTCCTCCTGAAAAAACTCCGAGCAGGAGAACCGCAATCCCTGTTGCGGCCGCTGCGGCCTTCTCAGGAACCTTGACCGCGGCCTTCTTCACAGCAGAGAACATGAGCAGGATGCTGCCCACCCTGATGACATCGCCATCGGCGAGACTGCTGCTCCTCGTCATTTTCTGGTTGACGTACACAGCCTTTCCCTCTTCTTCGGTCTCGATGGAGAAGCGTCCGTTGCTTCGCTTGATCACTGCATGCTGCGTGTTCACGCCTTCCGCACCCGAGAGACATACATCGGAACGGTCGTCCCTGCCCACCATATTCAGGTCCTTCAGGAGCGGGAATTCTCTGCCGCTATGTCTTCCCTTGATGACCTTGACCGTTGCCGATATCAAGGCATCCTCAACAAGACTGATGAACCCACCTATGGACATTCCCAGCAGCGCCAGCCCTGCAAGAATGGACCACATAGATGTTGCTGAAAGCCCGTTGAATATGGCCCCGCCGACCAGACCGCCGAGCGACCCGCCGATGAGCCCATAGAGGGCCCGCTCGCGTGACCGGATCATCAGGCCGCCGCTCAGCCCCACCGTGGCGCCGAGCATTGCCCATCCAAGGGCCACGGAAAGGGCCATGCCGAGCGATGCGTTGAATCCCCTGCTCTCGGCCACGGCCATGCCGAGCATGGTGAAGAACGTATTGCCCAGACCTGCTCCTGCTGCGCCGCCGAGCAAGCCGGCACCCGCGCCATAGAGCGCGTGCTTGAGCGCTGCCCCGAACTGCCTGCCCGCTATCGCATCGTGGCTCCAGATGAAGCCGCCGATGAACATCCCGGCGAGAGCACCGCGCATGATCTCCGCGAACAACCCATCTTCGGCGAAAGCCGATGCCGAAAGGATGAATAACCAGGCGGCTGATCCGCCGAGCGCGCCTGTCGCACCATATGAGAGTGTCTTATTTGAGAGTCTGAGCATGGGATCCTCCTTCATTAAGTATTCAGAAGCCAGGAGACAGGATCCGGAATGATTCCCGACCCTTGACTCCTGACCCTTGCCTCACCATTGTGCTACGCTGCCTGAAGCATCAGAGCAAGCTTTCCGAATCTAAGTTCGTCGCCCGGCTTGATCGTCTGCGGCGTATGGGGCCGAAGCTTCTTCTTGTTGATATAGGTGCCGTTCGTGGAACCCATGTCCTCGACCGTATAGTTCGGGCCCGACCGGTGAATGACCGCGTGTTTGCGCGACACGCCCTTATCCATGCCGCCGAGCTCGGTCAGATCCAGGTCCGGAAACACGTCGCTGATGGGGTCCTCTCTGCCGATAACGACCTCGTCCTTGGCAGGGATCTCAAGCATGCTGCCGTCGGACGACGTGAGCATCAGCGTTGCTATTTCGTTGCTCATTTCATCGGCCGCGTCCTTGCCAAAAGTCACCGCTTCAAGCTTTGCTCCGCACTCCTCGCAGAAGAGCGCTCCATCGATGTTTTCCATCTGACATGCTGTGCATTTCATGGTAATATCCTCCTTTTTTTAATTATGCATGGCGCATAGCGCATGGTGCATAGGGTTATGTCTCTCTGCTCTCTGCTGCTTATTTAATTGCCTGCGTCATTACCTGTGTCAGCTTCCGTGTGCCGTACTCGAGTTTCTTGGTGCCGGCTGACGTGAGCGCGCCGGTCCTTTTGAGCGAGAGGATCTCCCGCTCTGCTGCCTCAGCCAGGTCCTCCTCACCCAGGTTCAGAAGCACGGTTGCCGCAGACTGGAGCTTCTGTGTGGCTGCCGCGATATTCCCCGCCGCTGCCTCGGTCAGCGCCCTGGTCTGGAGCTTGAACGCGCTGACCTTCTCCACCAGGTTCATCACCTCCGCGTTTACCTTCGTGGCGGCTGCCGCGTCCTTGGTGAGGGCGACGAACAGATCCGTCTTGACGGTCCGGCCCGTGATGCCCTGCGACGGGATGTCATAGGTGACCTCCACCTGCCCGATCCGGAACTGTCCCGTCTTTTGCGCAGGAATTCGCGCTTCGATCAAAAGTGACTGGCCCTTCTTGCCGTCAAGAGAACCGAGCTCGGTCATGACCGTGCTGTTGTTCACGGCCTTGCTGCTCACATCGACGATCATTGGAGCCGTGACGTATACTTTGTACGGCTTCACACCCCGGCTCATTCGGGCCGTGACCCTGAGGTTCATCGCTGCAACAGCCTGCATGCCCTCCACTTCCTGTTGAAACACATCGAGGATGGAGATGGGATTCTGGATCCAGTGCGAGTTTCCCCGGGATTGCTCGGCAAGCTGGAGCAGGAGTTTCTCGTTCCATTCATCACCAATGCCGATGCTCGTGATCGCGATGCCCTGTTTTCCTGCTTCTTCGGAAAGTTTGAGACACGCATCTTCGTCATCCCAAGTCTGTCCGTCGGTAAGCAGAAGAATGCGGTTCACCCGGTCCTTTGCTAAGCCCTTCCTTACCTCTGCCAGGCCTGCCTTCAGCCCATCAGAGACCTGCGTACCGCCGCGCGCGATCACGTTCGCAAGCTTGGCTTTGATCTCATGGCGGTTCTGTGCCAATTGACTCGGTATCAGCGTCTCGACCTGATCGTCAAAGATCGTTACGGAGACAAGATCGTTATCGCTCAAATGGTCCACCACGTATCCTACCGCTTCTTTCAAGTTTTCCATTTTCTCGCCATCCATGGAACCGCTGCGATCGAGCACCAGGCTGAAGTTCGCCGGCATGCTGCCCGATGCCGTCCCGCTCCCTGCTTTGATGTCTACCAGAGCGTAAACCGCTTGTTCTGTATCCGTGGCCAGCACCGTGTCCTTGCTCAGAATGCATCGTACATTTAATCCGTTCTTCATTTGCTGTTCCTCCTTTGTGTTTAACATGGCGCATAGGGCATGGGGCATAGGGTGGAGTCTCTCTGCTCTCTGCTTTTGCTATGTCACCTTCACCACAACGGTCGTAATATTGTCGTTGCCACCATGAGCATTCGCCATCCGTACCAGTTCCTCACTTGCTGCTCGCGCGTCGTTTTTGGAAAAAATGGCATGGTGAATGTCCTCATCACTCACCTCTCCCCAGAGCCCATCCGTGCAGAGCATGAGATGGCCACCCTTTTTCAGATCCACCCGGAAGGTATCCACCGTGATGCTCTCATCCGTCCCGATCGTACGATAGAGCAGATTGGACTTGGGGTGGTTCCTTGCCTCTTCTTTTGTCATTTTTCCTGCGGCAACCAGCTTTGCAACGAGGGAATGGTCCTCGGTGATCTGGGTGATGGACCCGTCCTCTACCCAGTAGACCCTGCTGTCCCCAACATTCGCTATATAGGCGGTATTGTCGTCCACCAACGCGAGACTGAGCGTGGTCCCCATATTCGATCCCCTGTGTGCACCCTCTTTCTTTACTTCGCTGTTTGCCTGTTGCACGGCATGCTCGATGAGCCTGAGCGGGTCCTCGTTCTGCTTCACGTTTGCTTCTATTTCCCTGCACACTGTCTCTACCGCAATTCTGCTTGCAACTTCTCCGGCGTCATGCCCGCCCATGCCGTCAGCCACGACATACAGTGACCATTTCTCGCGCGAAACACAGGAGAAGCTGTCCTCGTTCTGGGGCCTGACCATGCCCGTATTCGAAATACCATGCCACTCAACAGGCACTGGCGCAGTTACCGGACATTCAGCATCAAGATCAGCGGCGCCACCTGTCTGCGGCCTCAGCCGCCGCGTATAGGCCGGCTGGATCACCTGTGTCCTTGAATCGAATGACTTCGCAACAGGTGACGTTCCCTTTGATTCAAGAACATCGTCTGTCGCTGTATGCGTTGTGGTTACTTCCAGATGCTCGTCCATAGTAAACATTCTTTTCATATATTTCATGCAACCATGTGCCATGGCCAGCTCCTGTTCTCATCATAAGATTCTCTGCTTGACTTCTGGTCTATTCAATTGCATCTGCCATGCCAAAAGTGAAATGGATGGTCGCAATGGCACACAGACGGACAGAAGTCTTTAAGATACAGCTGGTTGTGGGTATTGATGCTGCGGGTGAATTGCTCGGGTCGTGGGATAATTCGCTGGAAGTTATTTGATTTTCGAAAGGGGGTATTCGATTTTCGAAGACTATAGTTCTTTGAGCAGGACTTCGGAAACAGCCTTGCGGTTCGATGAAGGCTTCTGTGTCTTTGGATGACCGAGGGCCACGACCGCCATGAGTTCCATCTCGTTTGGCAATCCAAGAAGCGTGCGGACCGCCTCGGCATTCTTGAGGATCTCCCCGAGCCAGACCGCGCCCAACCCGAGCGCGTGAGTTGCGAGGAGCATGTTCTGGATGCACGCGCCCATGGCCTGGTGGTCCTTCACGTCGTTATACATCACCGTCCGGTCAACAAAGACAGCAATACAGACCGGCGCCCGTTCGATGACAAAACCATATTTTGTCTGCTTGCCCAGCTCCTTTTTGACGTCCGCATTCTGAACGATCACGAACCGCCACGGCTGGTTGTTCAACCCCGATGGCGCCCAGGTCCCGGCCTTGATGATCTGGAGCACCTGTTCCCTTTCAACAGGCTGATCAACAAATTCCCGGATACTCCGGCGCGTAGATATCCCTTCAAGAAGACCCATGTCAGTAAACCTCTTAGATGTCAGCAGAGAAACAAGGGCCGCACTACATTGAATCTCATTGCGCCCATTTACTTCTGGAATGCAGCGTTGGCCACAGAGAAAGAACTACCAAATGCCTGGTATTAATCGATATTGGGTCTGCTGCATGTATTCCGCATAGCCCTTCAGCTCTCTTATCAGCACCCGTTCTTGGATCCCTATTCTTGCCACCAGGATGAGAATAATCACCAGTGATCAACATCATGCGAAAACTCCGCGGTCAGGGCAGGCATGACAACGAGGGATCCACTCGATCAACGGACCGGCTGCAGAGAGTTCGACAACACGTAACCGCCGACCTGTTTGCCAAGGGCGTAGCCGACCTCAATGCTCGTACGGAAATGCACCCCGCCCCAGATCCGCGCCATCGACACTTCGTCTTCCAGTTGCTGGATGCTGGTGTACCGACGGGTGACGCCCGGCATATCGGCGGACGTCAAGGTGAACGCCGGCACCTGACCCGCGCCGAATACCGACTTCAGAACTGCCCCGGCTGAACCGTCTACTGTGCAGTGGGCGCAGGGATATTCAGGATGCAGCGGTGTTTCGATAACGGGAGTCCAGCCGGCATCGCGTTCGGTCGCGGCGTTCCCGTCTTGGTCGCCATTTCGGATGGCCGTGATCGGTCGCCAAAAGTTGTAGTGATACTTGGCGTCGAAGACCGCGAGGAAGGCGTCAGCGATCGCGATATTGATGTGCGCGAACAGCCTCGCGCTTTCAACGAGCGGTTGCGGCCTCGCGGCCGCGAGACTGCGCGCGACCTGGTTCCACGCCGGAGTTCCGACCAGTACCCAGAAGTGCGCGGTTTCGGTCTGCCACGCACTGCGCTGCGTGCTGCTGATCGAGCCCAGTTCCCGGGTTTCGTTATAATCGCGCGCCCACGATGCACTGCTCAGCGCGTACGGAGGGCCGGGACGGAACTGGGACACGCTCGTTAACACCAGGGGCTTGATGCCGGCGACTACTGTCAGCGCGGGCATCGTCGTCGGCACATACACCCCCGCGGCGGTGAATGGCCGATAGGTATTGGGGCTGTCAACGCCGTCGGTTTTGCGCTGCTCGACTACAGTCATCGCAGCTTTCTCGCCAACGGCAATGCCGATGGATCTGGCCGCGCCATCAGGTGAGCGCAGCATCGCCGCGTTGAAGGCAGCATCGAGCATGGGCTTCTGTTTCGGCAAGAGGTCCACCAGTGCGCGGTGCGCTGCCGCGTGCACTGCGACCTCGGGCGATGCGCCTGTCGCATCTATCGTCGCGCCCGAGAAGGACATATAGCGTTTATCGACCGCGTTGACGGCATCGAACATCGCCGCATGCATGATGGCCAATATTCGGGCAAGTTCAAACCCGCCAAGGACCTTTTCCTCCTCCATCGCAATGAAGGCCTTTTCATTCCAATCCGTAACGATGTTGGCGCGGGAAGAGCAGGGCAGAAGGGCCAAGACGGAGGCGGCGATCCAGGCAAACAACCACGTGCGTGCAGGCCCGGTTGTAAGCTTCATGGCTTGGCTCATAAAAAGACGCTCCTTAGACTTACTAAGTATGATGCTTTGGTAAAAAGTCGTTCTCACACAAAGATCACGGAGATCACAAAGATAAACCTGAATGAATTCAACACGCATTTCTTCGTGGCTTTGTGGCTTCGTGTGAAAAATAGACTTCTTACGAGACCATCAAGTATAGACGGCAACTGAAGCTGCTTTATGAATAATTCCTGTGTCCGTCTAGAACTTATACCCGACCAACAGCTCAAGCGAGTTCACTGTGCTGAAATATTTTTGGTCGAGTGTACCCGACCATGATCCATTGGTGTATTGTGTTTGTTTTCCTTTTGTATCAATAGAAATATAATCGGCAGCCATTTCAAAAAAAACCGGATGAAGAACATCAAGCCGTCCATTCAGCGACAGCAGCACTGCGGTACCATCACAATCGCCATAAGATAGCTTGGAGCTTAACAGATGATTATCTTTGTCCTGAACCCTGACAAACGGAGAATATCCCACGCTTGCTTCGATGTTAAACACATTGTTCATCGCTAACGTCGACGCAATTTTAGCATAGGGAATTTTCGTTGTCACGTCGTACGTCAAAGCAACGCTGCCGTCACCAATATAATCCATCTTTTCCGATGGCGGGGCGCCCTCCCGGTTGTCCCACTGCTGAATCAGACTGCATTTGAAATTATAATCCTGATACCGATAACCAAGACCCCCATGAAATGAAATAACAGCAGACTGAAGTGTTGTTTGGGCGAATTTTCCCATGACGTCAACATCCAGGACAAACGCGTCAAGCTCGGTTGTGCTTTCAGAATAAATATCAAGTGAATCCGGCCCATACCAATAATACGTTCCTGACCCCGGCGGATTTTCCCATGGAATGCCCCAATCGGAATCCTTCATGTTCCCTGCGCTGCTTGTGATGTTCTTTCTCAATTCGGTTTTTAATCTCCACACTTGATCATAGGTAACCGTAAAATCCATGCCGCCCATAGTTACATTAAGCGGAAAGATTAACTCACTCAGAGGGAACCAGATATCATAGCTTCCGGTTGGATCATCTACATGGCCGCCGATTTGATACGTAGCATGCCCGCGCATAAGGCCGACTGACGGCGCAATGCTGAAATGAAAAAGTCGACGGGCCAGCGCGCTCTCTTCCTGCTGAGGTTTCGAGAGTGCTATCAAGGTGTCATCCGGAGGTCGATAGTCTTTTGCCTGAGCCATGAACGGGAACATCAACAGCATACCGAAAACCAGGGAAAGGATCCTCATTACACCTCCTTGTCGATTCTTGATCGCTCTACAGGTCAGTCGTAAATGCAGCCTGATTCTGTCGATCGCTTCTGAGTGTGGCGAGTTTGTCGCCGGGAACCAATGCGGCGCAAGGACCAGAACGAAAGTCCCCTCCTTCCCTTTTTCCAACGAGGGCGGTATCTTCCCCCTTAACAAAGGGGGGAAGAGGGATTTATAGGGAAAAGGATAGATCACCCGGCAGGACTACTTCACCAGGTCTCCGTACTCGGCGGGCTTGCGGTTCTTGAGGAACCCCCAGGTCTCTGCGGCGGCGGTGCGCTCTTTGAGGTCGATGTCTGCGAGCACGATCGCCTCCTTGCCGCCGGCAAGCTCGGATGCCATCTCACCCCACGGGTCCACGCAGAAGCTCCTGCCGTAGAACGAAATGCCGTCCTCCTTGCCTACGCGGTTTACCCGGAAGACATACATGTTGTTGGCAAAGGCGTTGGCGCTGATCGCCCGCTCCCAGAGGGTGTGCGTATTGAGCGATGCGGCCGTGGGCGCGAACACGAGCTCAGCGCCCTTGAGCGCCAGCACCCGGCTGCCCTCGGGGAAGAGGTTGTCCCAGCAGATCTGGATGCCGATCCTGCCCTGCGACGTCTCGAACACCGGGAGGCCGGAATCACCGGGGGAAAAGTAGAATTGCTCGCGATACAGGGGAAGATCGGGAAGGTGCAGTTTGCGGTAGGTGCCGAGCAGTTTACCGCGATCAAAAACCGCGGCGCTGTTATAGTATTTGTTGCTGATTGATTCGAAGAACGGCAGGATCAGCACCGTCCCCGTCTTCTCGGAAACCTGCTGGAACCGGCCAAGGGTCTCGCCGAGCGGGTTTAAGGCCAACGAGAAGTGCGATCTGTTCTCTAGTTTCGGGAACCAGGGTGTCAGGAACAACTCGGGATAGCAGATGACCCTGGCGTCTTTTTCAGCCGCCACCTCGGCCATTTCCACGGCGCGCTGGATATTCCGATCAACATCCTGGCCAGCGCTAATCTGTATTCCGGCTATTCGCATGGAAGATCTCATGTATGTGGACCGATGATCCCGGATAATGAGCAGCCAAGAAGCGTATGAACGCGAATCGGCCTGCATGAAGAAGGGACATGATCGTTTCCGCGTCGTTGGGAATTTTCAGCGGTATTATAGCGATAATCTTGGGAAATGTAAAACGGATTTTATTGACGTTTCCCGTGCAAAGAGATGCCGGTCGATTACCATACCATTTCTTCAAGCGGCTTCCTGCTCCTCGAGGGAGGGCTCTCATCCGGCACGCCGATGGGCAGCAGCGCGGCAATGAACTTATCCTTGTCGTAACCAAGCAACTTCTCGAACGCCTCCTGCGCCACAAGCGGGCCCGTCATCCAGCAGGAGCCGTAGCCGAGAGCGTGGACCGCGAGAAGCATGTTCTGGATCGCGGCGGAAACGCTCTGAAGCCCTGGCAAGGGCCGGAGCCTTCTGATGTCCCCCGCGGCATACCCCATCTTCGCCAGCAGCCGGTCCGTTCCCGCGGTGTACCCTTCCATGAACACGGCGATCACGACAGGCGCATGCTCAAAAAACGTGTAATAGCTGCCTTTGTACGCCGCGAGCCGCTTCGCCTGCTTCTCGTCATCGGCAAAAGGGATCATCCGGTCGATCATCTCCCGCACCGCTTCAGCCATTTTCGCCAGGAGCGCCTTGTCCTTGATGACGACAAAGCTCCATGGCTGGGTGTTGTTCGCCGAGGGCGCAAGCCGCCCTGCGTCGAGGATCTTATTGATGTCCTCTTCCGGCACCGGCGTCGGTTTGAACCGGCGGATGCTTTTTCTGCCCTGTATTGCGTCGAAGAGATCCATAAGATAATTCGGTTTTTAGTTTTAAATCTTAGTTAACTCAAAACGTACAACTCATAACTCAAAACTGTTCTCCGCTCTCTGCCCCTACACCATCCCCGCCAGATCGAGTATCAGCCTTTCCGAATCCTTCCATCCCAGGCACGGATCGGTGATGGACTTGCCGTACACATTCTCCGTCACCTTCTGCGCGCCTTCTTCGATGAAGCTCTCGATCATGAATCCCCTGATCATTTCCTTGAGCAGGGCAGAGTGCCGGCGGCTCTGCATCACTTCCATCGCGATCCGGGGCTGTTCGTTATATCGTTTGTTTGAGTTCGCGTGGTTCGTGTCCACAATGATCGCCGGGTTGGTGAGCCCGCGCTTCTGGTAGGACTCGGCAAATGCCTTGAGGTCTTCATAATGATAATTGGGGACCGCGCGGCCATGATAGTCCACGGCGCCACGAAGGACCGCGTGCGTAAGCGGATTGCCGGAGGTCTTCACTTCCCACCGGTTGTAGCTGAAGACGTGGGGCGCCTGGGACGCCTGGATGGAATTGAGCGTCACCTCCATATCACCCGACGTCGGGTTCTTCATGCCCACGGGAATATCGAGACCGCTGCATGTCAACCGGTGCGCCTGGTTCTCAACCGAGCGCGCGCCCACGGCAACATAGCTCAGAACATCCTCGAGATAGGGATAGTTGCCGGGGTAGAGCATCTCATCAGCCGCGGGAAGATGGGATTCCTTCAGCGCGCGGATGTGCATCTTCCGGATCGCCTTGATGCCTTCCACCATGTTCGGCTCTTCCTGGAGATTCGGCTGGTGGGCCATGCCTTTGTATCCGATCCCGGTGGTGCGCGGCTTGTTGGTATAGATGCGCGGTATGACGATGATGGTGTCTTTCACCTGTGCCTGGACCTTTGCCAGCCGGGCGATGTAATCGCACACCGCCTCCTCATCGTGGGCCGAGCACGGTCCGATGATCAGGACGAGTTTGCTGTTCTGACGGGTAAAGGCCGCTTTGATCTCCTGGTCACGTTTCTTCTTGATCTCCACGAGATCCGGGGAGAGCGGCATCGCCGCAAGGATCTCCTGGGGCGCTGGAATTTCTTGAACATAGGTGAAGCTCATGGCAGGTTAAAACCTCCTCTGCACCGTTCCTTCATGCGTACGTGCGTGGAATGCAGTATAAAATCCGGCATTGACTAAGTCAAGTCAAAAAACAGGATTTGTCAATTAAATGGCTGGTTCAACGGCAGTCCCGCCCCTTCACCGCCGGATATAACAAAAATTATCTGGTGTTTTTCGCCGCAATATTGTATAAATCTTGCCATGGTAAAGAAATTTGCTTCACGAGGTAAAGGCAAGGGCATCACGTTCGAACGTATCGTAATCGCAGGGATCATCATCTCTGTCCTCGCGATCATGCTGACGCTTTGGGGCCCGCTCCGCAAGTACCGGTTCGCGGAAGACAAGAAGCCCGCTGTACAAACAGGGAAACAGGAACCGCAGCAGAAAAAAACAGGCCCGAAAGACAAAAAGCAAATAAAAGAAACGAAAAAACATACTGAAAGCCTGATGGCAGGGTCGTTTGAAAAAACTTCTCTGATCGCCATCGTTATTGACGACCTGGGCCAGGACATAAAACAGGCAAAAGAGGTCTTTGCGCTGTCAGAAAAGGTCACCGTTGCTGTAATGCCTGGACTGGCGCAATCAAAAAATATTGCCAACCTCGCCAAACAGTCCGGCAATGAGGTCCTGCTCCATATGCCCATGGAGCCCTTGAAGAACCACGAAAAAACAGAGACCCCGGGCACCCTGAGCGCAGACATGACTCCCATGGCATTCCTCACCACCGTGAGTGAAGATGTGGATTCGGTTCCCGGCGCCGTCGGCGTGAACAACCACGAAGGCTCGGCCCTCACGGAAAACAAGGAAGCCATGAAATTCCTGATGGCGGAGCTCAAGACGCGCAATCTTTTCTTTCTCGACAGCTTGACCAACGCGAAGAGCGTGGCCTACGCGACAGCCATCGAGTTCGGCATGAAGGCCGCCAGGCGCGACGTCTTCCTCGACAATGAAGGCGACAACCCGGCGTATATCCGCAAACAGCTCGATGAACTTGTTGAGATCGCGCGGAGCCGCGGGAAGGCCATCGGCATCGGGCATCCGCACCCCGCCACGCTCGGCGAACTCAGAAAGTGGCTTGCCGAGACCGATTCCCAGGGGATCGAGATCGTGCCGGTGTCGAGGTTGATGCAGTAACATCAGGGTCCGGGGTACAGGGTTATGGGTCCAGGGTAGAGCAGTCGGCTTTTCCTGGACACTGATTACTGGACCCTGTCCCCTCATGCAATACTTCCCCGTTCATCCATCATTATGTATACTCTCGGAATAGAAACCTCATGCGATGAAACAGCGGCTGCCGTGCTGCGGGACGACAAGGTTCTGTCCAGCATCGTCTCCTCGCAGATCGACATCCACAAAAAATTCGGCGGCGTGGTGCCCGAGCTGGCATCGCGGGAGCACCTCCGGAACCTCATGCCGATCATCCGCGAGGCGCTCGCCGCTGCCTCGGTTGCGCTCAAGGACATCAACCTCGTAGCAGTCACGTACACGCCCGGCCTGATCGGCGCTCTGCTTGTGGGAGTCTCCGCTGCCAAGGCCATCGCCTATGCGCGGGGCATCCCCTTCATCGGCGTGCACCACGGCGAGGGCCACATCCTCGCTGCGCACATCGAATATCCCGGCATCGGCTATCCCTACATCGCACTGCTCGTATCAGGCGGACACACCGCGCTCTATCACGTCAGGGGACTCGGTGAATACCGCCTTCTTGGCCAGACGCGGGACGACGCGGCAGGCGAAGCCTATGATAAGGTGGCAAAGCTGCTTGGCCTCGAATACCCCGGCGGACCAGTGCTGGACATGCTCGCGCAGGAGGGAGATCCCGGGGCTGTTAAATTTCCGCGGGGCCATCTCGAAGGGTACGACTTCAGCTTCAGCGGACTCAAGACAGCGGTCAGGAACCATGTTGCCCTGTTCATGAGCAAGGACAAAGGCATCGACCCGGGCCTGAACATCAAGGACGTGGCAGCGAGCTTCCAGGCTGCGGTCATGGACACGCTCGTTGACAAGACCATGCTTGCCGCAACCACTGCCGGCGTGGACAAGAT
>Ga0102851_10001364_pt1 | contig 13881 bp, 25 predicted proteins | sample Mud3Dept3metaG_FD_79558 | JGI IMG/M metagenome (GOLD analysis project Ga0102851, IMG submission 79558) | Freshwater wetland microbial communities from Ohio, USA, analyzing the effect of biotic and abiotic controls - Mud 3 Core 4 Depth 3... | ecosystem: Environmental > Aquatic > Freshwater >... | reverse complement strand
GTTTTTTGCGGAGCTGCTTTCAGAAATAAGGGAATTCAAAAGCTGCTGGATGGAATCGTGGCACTACTACCAAATCCTCTCGATATAGGACCGGTAACAGGAATGAATCCCTATATAAAGAAAGAAGAGAACAGAGCCCCCGATGCATCCCAGCCGTTTGCCTCACTTGCTTTTAAAATTGCAACAGATCCTTTTGTTGGCAAGCTGGCCTACCTGAGAGTATATTCCGGTACAGTGCACACAGGAGAACAGGTTCTGAATTCAAGGACAAACAGGAAAGAAAGAATTACCCGCCTGTACCAGATGCAATCAAACAAACAAAATCCATTGGATAAAATTGAAGCAGGTGATATTTGTGCGATAGTGGGTTTTAAAGATATAAAAACAGGCGATACATTATCAGATCCCAAAAGGCCTATATCACTTGAAACTATGAAATTTCCTGAACCGGTTATTAGCATCGTCGTTGAACCAAAGACTGTAGCTGATATAGAACGGATGGCACAGGCATTGAATAAACTCGCCGATGAAGATCCCACATTTCTTGTTAAGGTGGATGAAGAAACAGGACAAACCATTATTAATGGTATGGGTGAACTTCACCTGGATATATTACTGGATAGAATGAAGAGAGAATTTAATATAGAATGCAATCGGGGACTTCCACAGGTTAATTATAAGGAAGCAATTACACAGCGTGTCGAACACAGGGAAGTATTTAATAAACAGACCGGTGGGAAAAGCAGGTATGCTGAGATCATGTTCGATATGTTACCATCTGATAATGGTACTACCGGATTACAATTTATTAATGAGATCAGGGATGATGTCATACCCGCAAAATTCATACCCTTTATTGAAAAGAGTTTTAAAGAAGCAATGCAGAACGGGCCATTGGCAAGTTATCCTCTGGATGGTTTGAAGATTGTATTAAAGGATGGGGCATTCCTTCCTGCCGAATCCGATGAACTTGCATATGAACTGGTTTCCAAGATTGCTTTCCGGAATGCTTCACAAATGGCAAAACCTGTGCTTCTGGAACCTATTATGTCAGCAGAAGTTGTTACACCTGAAGAATACATGGGTGATGTGATTTCTGATTTCAATAAAAGGCGTGGACAGGTTGAAGGTATGGAGACAAAAGCAGGATCACGGGTGATCAAGGCTAAGGTGCCTCTTGCAGAACAATTCGGGTATGTTACAACACTCCGGACTTTGACATCCGGGCGGGCTACTTCCACAATGGAATTTTCTCATTACCAGGAAGTCCCTTTTGAAATTGCCAGGGCAATCCTTGAAAGAATTGCCGGTAAGACTTTAATTGCTTGATAAATAATTATTTTAGAACAAATAGCATAGATCAACAAAACAAATGAGCCAGAAAATACGAATAAAACTCAAGTCCTACGATCATAACCTGGTTGATAAATCTGCAGAAAAAATTGTCAAAACAGTTAAATCAACAGGTGCTGTGGTCAGTGGTCCGATTCCCCTGCCTACTCACACAAGGATCTTTACTGTATTAAGATCAACTTTTGTGAATAAAAAATCAAGGGATCAGTTCCAGCTATCATCCTATAAAAGATTGCTGGATATTTATAGTTCAACTCCCAAAACGATTGACGCGTTAATGAAGCTTGAATTACCAAGCGGAGTTGAGGTAGAAATAAAAGTATAATTTAAATATTTAAAAATATGCCCGGTTTAATTGGAAAAAAAATAGGTATGACATCCGTTTTTGATGAGCAGGGGAAAACAGTTCCCTGTACTGTCATTGAGGTTGGACCGTGTGTTGTAACCCAGATCAAGACGGAAGAATCAGATGGCTACAGGGCTGTACAGCTGGCCTTTGATGAAAAGAAAGAAAAACATACCAGTAAGTCAATGCTTGGCCACTTTAAAAAAGCCAAAACCACTCCCAAAAGAAAAATCATTGAACTAAAAGGATTTGTCAAAGACTGGAAGGCTGGTGATGTGATTACAGTTGATTATTTTAATGATGATACCTGGCTTGATGTATCCGGATTAACGAAAGGAAAAGGCTTTCAGGGAGTTATTAAAAGGCACAGTTTCAGAGGTGTGGGTAATTCAACTCACGGACAGCATAACCGGCAGAGAGCACCCGGTTCAGTTGGAGCATCATCATATCCCTCAAGGGTATTAAGAGGAATGAGAATGGCCGGGCGCACCGGTGGAAATAAAAATAAACAAATCAACCTGAGAGTTGTAAAAATAATTCCTGAAGAGAACCTTCTTTTATTAAAAGGTTCTGTGCCAGGGTCGAAAGGTTCATATTTAATTATTGAAAAGTGATGAAGTTACCGGTATATAATATTACGGGAAAAGAAACAGGTAAGAAAACCGAGCTGAAAGAATCAATTTTCGGAATCGAACCAAATGATCATGCCATCTACCTTGATGTCAAGCAGTATATGGCAAATACCCGTCAGGGAACCCATAAAACCAAAGAAAGATCTGAAATCGCAGGGAGTACGAGAAAAATTAAAAGGCAAAAGGGAACAGGTACTGCAAGGGCAGGCAGCATTAAAAATCCATTGTTCCGGGGAGGCGGGAAAATTTTTGGCCCAAAACCCAAGGATTATAATTTTAAACTGAATAAAAAATTGAAAGTGCTTGCCAGGAAGTCGGCTCTTACATATAAGGCAAATACCAATGGCATTCTGATACTGGAAGATTTTAATCTGGATGCTCCAAAAACCAGGGAGTTTGTCAGCATTCAAAAAAACCTGAAGATCGATAATAAAAAATCACTTATGATTCTTCCCGGACAAAACCGGAATATATTTCTGTCATCCAGGAATTTGCAGGATTCAAAAATCGTTGCTGTAAATGATCTGAATACCTATGATATTATGAATGCTGCCGTACTTGTATTTATGGAAAGTTCTCTGGAAGCATTGCAAAGCAAAGAAAAATAATAAGGAAACACTATGAATATCTTGATTAAGCCCATAGTAACAGAAAAAATGACATCCCAGGGAGATAAAATGAATCGCTATGGATTCCTTGTCGACCGGCGTGCAAATAAATTACAGATAAAAAGTGTGGTGGAGAAAACCTATGGAGTCACCGTATCAGATGTTAATACCATGAAATATTCAGGTAAACAAAAATCGAGGTTTACGCGTGGCGGTGTTGTTTCTGGTAGAAGAAATTCGTACAAAAAAGCCATCATCACTTTGGCTAAAGGAGAAACTATTGATTTTTATAGCAATATTTAATTGAAATGGCGGTAAGAAAGTTTAAACCTGTTACACCAGGCCAGCGAAAAAAAGTAATCAGTTCCTTTGATGAAATAACAAGGGGATATCCTGAAAAGTCCCTGCTACAGGTTGTGAAAAAGACAGGAGGCAGGAATAATACAGGGAAAATGACCATGCGTTATCTTGGAGGTGGTCATAAAAGGAAATACAGGATCATCGACTTTCACAGAGATAAAGATGGTATTCCTGCAGTTGTTAAATCAATTGAATATGATCCTAACAGGTCATCAAGGATAGCTCTTGTGGTGTATGAGGATGGAGAAAAAAGATATATTCTTGCCCCGAATGGATTAAAAGTCGGGCAAAAGATTATATCAGGTAAGGGTGTTGCACCAGAAGTGGGAAATGCTCTGACACTGGCTGATCTTCCTCTGGGTACTATTGTACATAACATTGAATTGCAACCCGGTCAGGGCGGAAATCTTGCCAGGAGTGCTGGTTCATTTGGACAACTGACCTCCAGAGATGGGAAATTCGCGATCATAAAGCTGCCTTCAGGTGAATCCAGAATGGTTCTTACCACCTGCAGAGCAACGGTTGGGAGCGTTTCAAATCCGGATCATGATCTTGAGAAATCAGGTAAAGCAGGCCGTGCCAGATGGCTGGGAAGAAGACCCAGAACCAGAGGTGTAGCAATGAATCCTGTGGATCACCCGATGGGTGGTGGTGAAGGAAAAGCTTCAGGAGGACATCCCAGGTCGAGGAAAGGATTATTGGCAAAAGGCTTTAAGACCAGGTCAAAGAAAAAAGACTCGAATAAATATATAATTGAAAGAAGGAAAAAATAATCATTAAAAGAATTTCTGTATGAGCCGCTCACTGAAGAAAGGACCGTTTATAGATTATAAGCTGGAAAAGAGGGTACTCGAAATGAATGAATCCGGTAAGAAAGCTGTTGTAAAAACCTGGTCAAGAAGATCCGTTATTTCACCTGACCTGGTTGGTCATACAATTGCCGTTCATAATGGGAATAAGTTTATCCCGGTTTATGTAACTGAAAATATGGTTGGACACAAGCTGGGTGAATTTGCTCCTACCAGGATATTCCGGGGACATGGCGGCAAAACCAGGTAATTATTGTTTAATTCCAAATTGTTGAATAATGGGATCAAGGAAAAGAAATACAGCAACTAAAAGTAAAGAGGAAAAAGCGAATAAATATTTCGCCATATTACGTAACTGTCCGATATCACCAAGGAAAATGCGGCTTGTGGCAGATCTTGTTCGTGAAGAGGAGGTTAATAAAGCCCTTGACATCCTCAAATTTACCCCGATGAGTGCCTCAAAATATCTTGAGAAACTATTGCTTTCCGCCATTTCAAACTGGCAGAATAAAAATGAAGGGGTCAGGATTGAAGATAGCCATTTGCTGGTCAGCGAAATACGGGTTGACCAGGGCAGGACATTAAAACGTTTCCGGCCGGCTCCACAGGGCAGGGCACACCGGATCAGAAAGAGATCCAATCATGTCACGGTAATATTGGAAAGCACCATTACTGAAGGTGCTGCTAAAGAAAGCACGAAAAAAGAGACTGTAAATGCAGAAACTGAAAATAAGGAAATCGTAAAAAATAATATTGAGAAACAAACAGAAAACTAAATGGGACAAAAAGCAAATCCTATAGCAAACCGTCTGGGTATTATTAAAGGTTGGGATTCCAACTGGTTTGGAGGTAATGATTATTCATCAAAACTGGTTGAAGATAATAAGATAAGGGAATATCTTGATGCAAGACTTTCGAAAGCCAGTATTTCCAAAATTATCATCGAGAGAACCCTGAAACTCATAACTGTTACCGTGAATACAGCACGTCCGGGAATCATCATCGGAAAAGGTGGACAGGAAGTTGATAAACTGAAGGAGGAATTGAAAAAGATTACCAAAAAGGAAGTTCAGATAAATATATATGAAGTTAAACGTCCGGAGCTGGATGCAACTATAGTTGCCAATAATGTGGCAAGACAGATTGAAGGGAAAATTTCATACAGAAGAGCTATTAAAATGGCAATTGCTTCCACAATGAGAATGGGTGCTGAGGGAATCAAAATTCAGATTTCAGGCCGACTTGGTGGTGCCGAAATGGCCCGCACAGAAACCTTTAAGGAGGGCCGTATTCCTTTACATACACTGCGTGCAGATATTGATTATGCCAGCACACCGGCAAAAACCAAAGTCGGATTGATTGGCATCAAGGTCTGGATTTGTGTAGGTGAAGTATATGGTAAGAGGGACCTCTCTCCCAATGTGGGAGCTAAAAGTTCCAAACCAAGAAGCGGATCAGGTGGTGGTTTTAAGAAAAGGAGAAAATAAACAAAGAAATATTTTATTATAATGTTACAGCCAAAGAAGACAAAATACAGAAGACAGCAAAAAGGTAAAATGAAAGGTAATGCACAACGGGGGAACCAGCTGGCATTCGGATCATTCGGGATTAAGGCGTTAGGACAATGCTGGTTGACTGGCAGGCAAATCGAGGCCGCCAGGCAGGCTGTCACGAGACATATGAAAAGGGAAGGACAATTATGGATCCGGATCTTCCCGGATAAACCCATCACCAAGAAACCAGCTGAGGTCAGAATGGGAAAAGGAAAAGGTACACCGGAAGGATTTGTCGCTCCGATTACACCTGGACGTATCATCCTTGAAGTGGAGGGAGTGACACCGGAAACTGCACTGGAAGCATTGCGGCTTGGAGCAGGAAAATTACCGTTTCAGACCCGTATCATTACCCGGCGTGATTTTGAAAAGTAAATTTATTCATTATGAAAAATGCTGAACTTATCGAATTGACAAATAAGGAATTAAGCGAAAGACTGGATAACGAAAAAGAATATCTGCTTCGCCTGAGATTAAATCATGCTATTTCTCCACTGGATAATCCCATGAAGATTAAAGAATCCAGGAGAAACATAGCAAGGATTATGACTGAGATTAATAAAAGAAAACATTCAACGGATCTAAAAACAGAGAAAAGTTAATACAATGGAACCCAGGAAAATCAGAAGGGAAAGAATAGGTATTGTGGTCAGCAACAAGATGGAAAAATCCATTGTCGTTGCCGTAAAACGTAAAGTCAAACACCCTATCTACGGGAAATTTGTAAACCGGACATCCAAAGTGATTGCCCATGATGAAACAAATTCCTGCAATGAAGGTGATACAGTAAAAATAGTGGAGACACGGCCATTAAGTAAATTGAAGAACTGGAGATTGGTAGAAATCATCGAAAGAGCTAAATAATCATGATACAGCAAGAAAGCAGACTGGCGGTTGCAGATAACAGCGGAGCAAAAGAAGTCATGTGTATCCGGGTTCTGGGTGGAACCAAAAAAAGATATGCAACCATAGGGGATACAATAGTAGTATCTATTAAAAGTGCACTCCCCGCAAGTGAAGTGAAAAAAGGAACCGTTTCAAAAGCCGTGGTGGTCCGTACCCGAAAAGAGGTAAGGAGACCGGATGGTTCCTATATACGCTTCGACGATAATGCAGTTGTCCTACTTAATAACCTGGATGAACTGCGGGGGACTCGTATATTTGGACCGGTTGCCAGGGAATTGAGAGATAAATATATGAAGATCATCTCATTGGCTCCCGAAGTAATTTAATCATCAAATCATTACCAATGGGTAACAAATTTCATATCAAGAAAGGGGATACGGTTTACATAATAACCGGAGAATACAAAGGCCAGCAAGGCAGAGTACTGGAGATCCTGATAAAAAAGAATAAAGCTATTGTGGAAGGAATCAATATGGTATCCAAACACACAAAGCCAAATGCCCAGTACCCTCAGGGTGGAATTATTAAAAAGGAAGCACCCATTCATATCTCAAACCTTCTTCCTGTAGATCCCGAGAAGGGAGGTCCTACAAGGATTGGACGAAAATCAAATGACAAAGGTAAACTGGTAAGATATGCTAAAAAATCAGGGGAGGAACTGAAATAATGAAATACACTACTGATTTAAAAAAGAAATATGACGGAGAAATTGTACCGGCACTTATGAAGGAGTTCGGGTACAAATCTGTTATGCAGGTGCCAAGGCTTTCCAAAATAATCATTAACCAGGGTGTAGGTTTGGCTGTGGCAGATAAAAAATTGATAGATGTTGCCCAGGAAGAGTTAACTATGATAACTGGTCAAAAGGCCATTCAGACTATGTCAAAAAAGGATATTTCCAATTTTAAGCTGAGGAAAAAAATGCCTATTGGTGTTAAAGTAACCCTGCGAAAAGATAGAATGTTTGAATTTCTTGAAAGACTGATCAATACCGCATTACCCAGAATCAGGGATTTCAAGGGTGTAAATACCAAACTGGACGGACGTGGAAATTATACGCTGGGAATTACGGAACAGATAATTTTTCCTGAGATCGATATTGATAAAATCAGTAAGATTATGGGTTTAGAAATTTCCTTTATTACCACAGCTAAAACAGATGAGGAAGGATTTGCACTATTGAGAGAATTCGGATTACCATTTAAGAAATAATAAAGAATCAGAATATGTCGAAAGAATCAATGAAAGCCAGAGAAGTCAGAAGACAAATGCTGGTGGACAGATATAAAGAAAAGAGAGCAAAGCTAAAAGCTTCCGGTGATTATATCGGATTAAGCAGATTACCCAGGAATTCAAATCCAAACCGGTTACACAACAGGTGCAAATTAACCGGAAGGCCAAAAGGATATATGAGGCAATTTGGCGTAAGCAGGATCACTTTCAGGGAAATGGCTTCAATCGGACTCATACCGGGCGTTACAAAAGCAAGCTGGTAGAAATAATTTTAATAATAAAAAAAAATCAAATGACGACGGATCCGATATCAGATTATTTGACAAGAATCAGAAATGCCATATTGGCAAAACATAAGATTGTTGAAATTCCTGCCTCAAATATGAAAAAGGAACTCACTAAAATCCTGTTTGAAAAAGGATATATCCTGAGTTATAAATTTGAGGAAAATGATAAACAGGGAAAAATTAAAATTGCATTAAAATATCATCCCCAGACTAAAGCTCCGGCAATTAAGGAGCTTACAAGGGTGAGCAGGCCTGGCCTGAGAAAATATGCAAGCGTGGATAGAATGCCCAGGGTATTAAACGGACTTGGGATTGCCATTCTTTCTACATCAAGGGGCGTGATAACTGATAAAGAGGCCCGGCAATTGAAAATTGGAGGCGAAGTCCTCTGTTATGTTAATTAATCAGGAGGTATATGTATGTCAAGAATTGGAAATTTACCAGTTGAAATACCTGCAGGAGTAACAGTAACTGTTGACGCGGAAGGCCTGGTAAAAATTAAAGGTCCTCTGGGAGAACTTGTACAGAAAATGGATACGGAAATTAAAATGGAAATTAACGGCAATGAGATAATATTTTCAAGGCCATCAGAGGATAAGAAACATAAATCCAAGCATGGTCTGTATCGTTCACTGATACACAATATGATTGTCGGAGTTTCAAAAGGTTATGTCATTCAGCAGGAACTTGTTGGGGTAGGTTTCAGGGCAGAAGCAAAAGGGCAGAGACTTGAGATGAGTCTTGGATTTTCCCATGATATAGTCCTTGAATTACCGCCAGAAGTAAAAGTTGAAACTAAAACAGAACGCCGGTCAAATCCGATTATCACACTGAAGTCTGCTGATAAACAATTAATTGGTCATGTGGCGGCCAAGATCCGCTCTCTGCGTCCCCCAGAACCCTATAAAGGGATGGGTATTAAATTTGTGAATGAGCAGCTTCGCAGGAAAGCCGGAAAAACTGCAAGTGTTTAATAATGTAATATTAAATTAACAATGGCTTTAAGTAAACAGGAAAGCAGGTTGCGAATAAGGTTGAGAATCAGACAAAAAATCTCGGGAACCAATGAAAGGCCGAGGATGTCTGTTTTCAAAAGCAACAAACAGATCTACGTGCAATTGATAGATGATGTTGCAGGAGTAACACTGGCTGCGGCTTCTTCAAGGAATAAAGAGATCGCAGGAAAAAAGGGAATGAAAAAAACTGAACAGGCAAAGCTTGTTGGAAAACTGATCGCGGAAATATCCATTGCAAAAGGAATAAGCAATGTCGTATTTGACCGCGGTGGATACCTGTATCATGGTCGTGTAAAACAACTGGCCGATGGTGCCAGGGAAGGCGGATTAAAATTCTAAACATATATGACAACCAATATAAGAAAAGTTAAAACCAGTGATCTTGAGCTCAAGGACCGTTTGGTCAGCATCCAGCGTGTGACCAAAGTAACCAAGGGAGGAAGAACTTTCAGCTTCTCTGCCATAGTGGTAGTAGGAAATGAAGATGGTATTGTAGGACATGGACTTGGTAAAGCCAGTGAAGTCACTACAGCAATTGCTAAAGGCATTGAAGATGCGAAGAAAAACCTGATAAGGGTTCCTATTTATAAAGGAACTATTCCACATGAGCAAACTGCAAAATATGGAGGTGCAAGGGTGTTTCTGAAACCTGCTTCAGGTGGTACCGGTGTTAAAGCAGGTGGAGCTATGCGCGCTGTCCTTGAAAGTGTGGGAGTGAAAAATGTGCTCGCAAAGTCTAAAGGCTCTTCCAATCCTCACAACCTGGTTAAAGCAACTATGATGGCATTACTGGAGTTGAGAGATGCATATATGGTTGCAGATCAGAGGGGAATGTCACTGGAAAAGGTATTTAATGGTTAGACAGGTTTAAAAATTCTAAAAATGGGTAAAATAAAAATAACACAGGTTAAAAGCAGAATTGGCAGTACTCCAAGACAAAAGAGAACCCTTGATGCTCTTGGCCTGAGAAAAATGCACAGAAGTGTTGAGGTGGAAGCCACTCCCCAGATTCTTGGGATGGTTGACAAGCTAAAACACCTTATTAAAGTTGAAGAAATATAATTATTAAGATATTAACGTATTATGGAACTGAACCAATTAAAGCCTGCAAAAGGCTCATTAGGAAGAGACAGAAGACGGGGGAGAGGGCAGGGCTCCGGTAGGGGAGGGACATCCACCCGCGGACATAAAGGACAGAAAGCAAGGACCGGATATTCAAGGAGTTTTGGATTTGAAGGAGGTCAAATGCCATTGCAAAGAAGAATTCCTAAATTCGGATTTACAAATATCTGGCGTAAAGAATATAAGGGCATAAATATAAGCACTCTCCAGCGACTTGCTGATAAAAAAGGAATTACGAAGTTAGATCCGGAAATCTTCCTGGCTGCCGGATTGTCTTCCAAGAATATGCTGATCAAGATACTTGGTAATGGGAAACTGACCACAAAAATAGATGTTAAGGCCCATGCATTTTCTGAATCTGCTAAAAAAGCAATTGAAGAACTGGGTGGCACTATAGAAAAAATTTAATTGGATGAGAGCATTTATCGAGACATTAAAGAACATCTGGAAGATTGAAGATCTTCGCAAAAGAATACTATATACCCTTGGTATTCTGCTGGTATACAGACTTGGATCTTTTATTACTCTTCCGGGAATAGATCCGAATCAACTGGCAGGACTGAAAGCTCAGACCTCCCAGGGTGTCCTTGGTTTACTCGATATGTTCTCAGGAGGAGCATTTTCAAATGCGTCCATTTTTGCACTGGGGATAATGCCATATATATCGGCTTCCATCGTGGTACAATTACTCACCATTGCAGTACCCTACTTTCAGCGTTTACAGAAAGAAGGTGAAAGCGGCAGGAGGAAAATGAACCAGATAACCAGATATCTTACTGTGTTTATCCTGGTTCTCCAGGCTCCCAGTTACCTGGCTAATCTCCATGCCCAGATCCCCGCTACAGCATTTATTATAAAAGGTTCTGTGTTTACAATATCATCGGTTATCATCCTTACTGCAGGAACAATGTTCATTATGTGGCTGGGTGAGAGAATAACCGATCGTGGAATAGGGAATGGTATTTCACTGATTATTATGATAGGTATTATTGCACGTCTGCCCTTTGCAACTGTTGCTGAATTCGGTGCAAGACTTGAACAACAGGGTGGAGGATTGGTTGCCTTCCTTGTTGAAATTGTGGTTCTGTTTGTAGTATTTATGTTTACCATCTTGTTGGTTCAGGGCACCAGAAGAATACCGGTTCAGTATGCTAAAAGAATTGTCGGAAATAAACAATTTGGAGGAGTAAGGCAGTATATCCCACTAAAGGTGAATGCTGCCGGAGTTATGCCAATCATTTTTGCCCAGGCACTGATGTTTATTCCACTTACCATTGCAGGATTTGCAAAATCTGATAATATTACAGGATTTGTTGCAGCTTTCGCAAATTTTACGGGATTCTGGTACAACTTTGTGTTTGCCATTCTGATCATTGCCTTTACTTATTTCTATACGGCTATAACCATCAATCCTCAGCAAATGGCTGAAGATATGAAGAGAAACGGAGGATTTATACCGGGTGTAAAACCAGGCCGGAAAACAATGGAATTTCTTGACTCTGTCATGTCAAGAATAACGCTTCCCGGATCCATATTTCTTGCATTTATTGCAATTTTACCGGCTTTTGCAAGACTGGCCGGTGTAAATAGTGCATTTGCGGCATTTTACGGCGGGACTTCATTATTGATCCTGGTTGGTGTAGTCCTTGATACTTTGCAGCAAATTGAAAGCCATTTACTGATGCGGCATTATGATGGCCTTATGAAATCAGGCAGGATTAAAGGCAGGACTGGCAGTGCGTCAGCTATATAAATTTTCAGGGAGCGTTCATTGATGATATACCTGAAATCAAACGAAGAACTGGAGTTATTGTCGGAAAGTAACCTGCTGGTGTCCAGAACACTCGGAGAACTGGCAGGAAAAATAAAACCGGGAGTAACAACACTTGAACTTGACAGGTTTGCAGAGGAATACATCAGGGATCATAAAGGTATACCGGCTTTTCTCGGATATAACGGATTTCCTAAAACACTCTGCACATCTGTTAATAGTGAAGTAGTTCATGGGATACCTTCATCCTATAAACTGAAAGATGGAGATATCATCTCGATTGATTGTGGTGTAAAACTGAATGGTTTTTATGGCGATTCCGCATATACGTTCGAAGTAGGAGAAGTAAATATTGCTGTAAAAAAATTACTGAAGACAACGAAGGAATCACTGTATATGGGTATTGAAAAGGCTGTGGATGGTAACAGGCTGGGGGATATTAGCTCGGCAATACAGGAATACGCTGAGAATGCAGGCTATTCAGTTGTCAGGGAAATGGTTGGCCATGGATTGGGAAAGAACCTGCATGAGGAACCGGAGGTTCCTAATTATGGAAAAAAAGGTTCAGGGATAAGGCTTCAGGCAGGTATGGTTCTTTGTCTTGAGCCTATGATTAATATGGGATCAAGATATATTTTACAGGAAGCAGATGGATGGACAATAAAAACAAGAGATAACCAGCCTTCAGCACATTTTGAATTAGCTGTAGCGGTTAAAAAGAAAGAACCATTAATTTTGTCCACTTTCAGGTTTGTTGAGGAAGCATTAAATGTTAGTTAACAATACATTATTAATATAAAACAGGAATGGTAAAACAACCTTCTATTGAACAAGATGGTACCATAACTGAAGCACTGTCGAATGCAATGTTCAGGGTTGAACTGGAAAATGGCCACATCATTACGGCCCACATTTCAGGTAAAATGAGAATGCATTACATAAAATTACTGCCGGGCGACCGTGTTAAAGTTGAAATGTCGCCTTATGATCTGTCAAAGGGAAGAATAACATTCAGATATAAATGATTTATCATGAAAGTAAGAACGTCAATAAAAAAGAGAAGTCCCAATTGCAAAATTGTACGTCGCAAGGGACGATTGTATGTAATCAATAAAAAAAATCCCAAGTTCAAGCAACGTCAGGGATAATTTATTTTAACTTTGCAAACCAATTTTAAATAAACAATATGGCAAGGATCGTTGGAGTCGATCTCCCGAAAAATAAAAGAGGCGAAATTGGCCTCACATATATCTATGGGATTGGCCGCAGTTCTGCGCAGAAAATACTCGATAAAGCAGGCATCGGCTGGGATGTTAAAGTAAAAGACTGGGATGATGACCAGATTACCAGGATTCGTGAAATCGTAAATGAAAATTTCAAGGTTGAAGGGGAATTGAGATCATCTGTCCAAATGAATATCAAACGTCTCATGGATATTGGTTGCTATCGTGGAATCCGCCACAGGGTTGGATTACCGGTACGTGGTCAGAGTACAAAAAATAACGCCCGTACCAGGAAAGGGAGAAGAAAAACGATAGCCAATAAGAAAAAAGCAACGCAAAAGAAATAATCAATGGCTAAAAAAACCGGAGCATCAAAAAAGAGGACTGTCAAGGTTGAAAATGTGGGCCAGGCGCATATTCATGCCTCATTTAATAATATTATCATCTCTCTGACCAATAATGCAGGTCAGACCATTGCCTGGTCATCCGCAGGGAAAATGGGATTTAAAGGATCCAAGAAGAACACCCCGTATGCAGCTCAGGTGGCTGCACAGGATTGTGCAAAAACAGCATTTGATCTGGGTTTAAGAAAAGTGAAGGTGTTCGTGAAAGGACCAGGTGCAGGCAGAGAATCCGCCATCCGTACCATACATACTGCAGGG